>Ga0302278_10000132_pt1 | contig 92273 bp, 85 predicted proteins | sample III_Bog_N3_2_FD_194543 | JGI IMG/M metagenome (GOLD analysis project Ga0302278, IMG submission 194543) | Peat permafrost microbial communities from Stordalen Mire near Abisko, Sweden - III_Bog_N3_2 | ecosystem: Environmental > Terrestrial > Soil > Wetlands > Peat | place: Sweden: Abisko...
CAGCGCGCTTCTGTATCAACACACAGCGTAAGCAGCGAACAGCAGACAGTTTCCGGCATTTCGCTTCCGGCTGTTTGCTGTTTGCTATTTACTGTTACTGCCCCAGCACCAAAAGCCCGAACAATACCAGCCAGGCAAAGCCCATGGTGTGCCAGAACCATGCTGTTGAGTCGACGGCGATCTGGCGGGACTCCACGCGTTTGAAGCGCGTGAGAGCGCAGAGGCAAAAGAGCAAAGCCAGAACGCCGATCATGAGGTGCGCGGCGTGCAGCCCGGTGATGATGTAGAAGAAATAACTTGCCGGCGTGGCCCAGCGATCGAAGCGAAATCCCTGCGCGGTTAGTTGTTTCCAAGCCATGGCCTGGCCGCCAAGAAACATCAGCCCCAGGACGAGAGTGAGCGCTATCCAGGGCAGCGTACGGCGCAGTGCCGGCCGGCCCAGCCCGAGCCACTCTTCCAATACGTCAATCTCGCGGAAGATGTGCAGTCGAGCGCGCTCCATGGTGAGGCTGCTGAGCAGCAGGACCGCAGTATTGAGAAAGAGGATGGGCGGGAGCAGAACCGGGTGCCAGTCTCCGATTTGGCGCAGGGTCCGCGGATCCATGTGCGTGCCAGCCTGGCGCGCGTAAAACAGCACCGCCAGGACCACGAAGAACATCATGTCGCCGGCCAGGGCACAGAAGACAAAAGCGCGGGTGCGGTACAGAGTTTCTCTTGGGCCGCGCCGGGGTTTTCTCCAGTCGTCGTCGCCGCCGCCGCCACCGCCGCCTGTAGGCCGGCGGTCAACCGGTGGCTTGCCCCCGGTTCCGGGCGCTTTCCGTTCGATTTCGGCCGGGATGGGCGAAAAGATGGACGGCATAGAGCCCTCGCGAGGATGAGATTACTCTGACTCTTTCTTGGACGCACTCTAAATCGGAAAAGAGGGTTGGGGAATGAGAAAAGAAGTCCTGCTTGCATAGAGGCCGCGAGCCGTTATTGGGATTGTACCGCTTAACTTATTTGCTTGAAAACGGGTTGAAGACCTTGGTACCGAAAGTTGCGAAGTCCTTCACGTTTCTGGTGACTACGATCAGGCCGTGGATGCGCGCGGTGGCGGCGATCATGGCGTCGGCGTTGAGGTCGTCCGGCCTGCCGTGCATCAATCGCGCCCATTCGCGGTAAATCGGCCCATCTGCGGGAAGAATGGTGTAGTAGGTCACGACCCGGTTCAACCAAGCTTCGAGTTCGTCTGCTTTGGAGGGGTCCTGTCGCCGGGTGATTTCGATGCCTGCTTGTATTTCGCCCACCACCACAGCGGGGATTGCAAGCTGATCATCGGGAATCGACTTCCTCCATGCGACAACTGCACCGTGAGGACGGTTCTTTCTGAACTCCGAGATTACGTTGTTATCGAGCAGAAATCGCACTTTATTCACCGTCTTCAAAAGAGAACGGGCGCAGTTTGAAGCTTCTGCGCGGGGCGAGGGGAATGTCGTGCGGGCCGTTCGGATCGAGAAGCGGGTCTGGAAATGGCGGCTTGGACCGATCCTTCAGGCGCTTCCACTCGTCGATGGGGACGAGGACGGCCGTTTCCACTCCGCGGCGCGTGACCACCTGTGGCCCGTCTTTGAGCGCGGCGTCGAGCAGTTCGCTAAAGCGGGCTTTTGCGTCGTAGACCTGCCAGGCCATGGGAAGAAGCTCCTTCTCATATAGTCATATAACTAGTCAGATGACTATGTCAACCACCTGAGGTTGGGGCAGCCGCCTTCGGAACTAGGCGAGGTTAAGAGTCACGAAAGGCGGCGCGAGAAAATGGCGAGGCACCTGCGGTGCGGCCGACTTACCAGCCTCTCGTCTGTAAGAGCTGCGATTCTTCAATGGCCGCGGCGGCCAGACCCTTCATCGTGCCGGTCACTTGTGCGCTGACCTCGGCCAGAATCTTCGGGTCGTTCCAGTGCGTGGTGGCCATCACGATGGCTTTGGCGCGCGAGACCGCTTCTTCGCGCTCCTTGGGATCGTTCTCGACGTCGAGCGGAGTGGCGCGCTCCTTCATGAAGATGCCGGAGCCAACAAAGATGGCTTCGGCGCCGAGTTGCATCATCAGAGCGGCGTCGGCGGGCGTGGCGATGCCGCCTGCGGAGAAGTTGGGTACGGGCAGTCTGCCGGTTTCGGCGACCATCCTGATCAGCTCGTAGGGGGCCTGGTGTTCCTTGGCCGCGGCGTAGAGTTCTTGCTCGGTGAGCACCGTAAGCACGCGCATTTCCCGAGTGATCTGGCGCATGTGCTGGACGGCGTGGACGACGTCGCCGGTCCCGGCTTCGCCCTTGGTGCGGATCATGGCCGCGCCTTCGGCGATGCGCCGGAGAGCTTCGCCCAGGTTGCGTGCGCCGCAAACAAAGGGGGTTGTGAAGGCGTGCTTGTCGATGTGGTGTGCCTCGTCCGCGGGGGTAAGGACTTCGCTCTCGTCGATGAAATCCACGCCCAGTTCCTGGAGGATCTGTGCTTCGACGAAATGGCCGATGCGGGCTTTTGCCATGACAGGAACTGAAACGGCCTGAATGATCTGCTTGATCAGGCCAGGCCGGGCCATGCGGGCCACGCCACCCTCGGCGCGGATCATGGCGGGCACGCGCTCAAGAGCCATGACCGAGACGGCGCCGGCTTCTTCGGCGATGCGCGCCTGTTCAACGCTCATCACGTCCATGATGACGCCGCCCTTGAGCATCTCCGCCAGGCCCACTTTCAGGCGCAGGCTGGTTCCCGTCAAACTTTTGTTTTCTTTCGGTTCCGGCATAGTTTTCGACCTCTGACAGTTGCAACCCGGCACCCACGAGGGATGCGAAAGGCGCAAAATCAACCACTTCTCAGTGTAGCAGCGATGCGGTTTGGCTGCGGCGTGGATCGGAATCGGTCAATTTGTCGGCGCAATTCTTAAACCACTCCAATCCGGTCCATCTTCCTCTGGTCCTCTTTCTGCTGCTGACTCTTCCGGAATGGCGACTACGCAACCAGTGCCGACATCTGCGGGGGCATCACATCCAGCGGGAGTGACCCATCCGGGAGCGGCGACGACAGAGCGTGGAGGCGCCGGAGAGGCTGTCCAGGCGCTCGTTCCCGTGTCGCCGCAAGGTCAAGAAGAGCCGGGTTTCAAAGCGCCGATTCCCCAATTGCCCGTGGAGTTGGGCGTGACCATTCCCGTGCGGGAGTTTCGCGTACGCCAGTTGCTGGCGCTGGCTCCGGGGCAGGTAATCGAGACGCGATGGAGCCATGGAGACGATTTGCCCCTGGCCGCAGGCGAAGTGCAACTAGCGTGGAGCGAGTTCGAGGTAATCGAAACCCGGTTGGCGGTACGCGTGACGCGGTTGGCGTAAAGGCGTGATGAGGAGAAGCAGCAGAATGGCAAAGGGTGTAGATAAGAAGGCGGGCGGTTGTGATGGATGGGCGAGATGGCTGCTGGCGAGGTGGAACGGCCGGCGGCGCGTGGAGCCGCGTCTGGCGCTGGTCGAGCGCATCACCCTCGCGCCGCGCCAGTCTCTGGCGCTGATTGAGGCTGAAGGGCGCAGGATTCTGGTCGCGACCTCGGCCGAAGGCGGTCCGGCGTTTTATCCGCTGGACGAACCAGCGAACTCCAGGGCATACGCGGGCGCCAACGGGGCACTGCACGGCCGGTCGAGAACGTCACGGGGGGTCTCATGGTAGACGCCTTGTTGCTGCGCATGGCCGCAGCGGCTCCGGCGGCGGTGCCTCTTTTGCCCGACCTGAATGCGAAGATGCGGCCCTCGGACGGGACGCCGTGGACCATTCTTCTGGTTCTAACGCTGCTGACGTTGCTGCCGGCGATCCTGATGGCGATGACGCCGCTGGTGCGTCTGCTGATCGTCTTTCACTTTCTGCGCCAGGCGCTGGGCACGCAGACCGCGCCCTCGAATCCCACGCTGATGGGGCTGGCGCTGATGATGGCCTGGTTTCTGATGACGCCGGTGCTGAACCAGGTGGATCAGCAGGCCGTCGAGCCGTATCGCAGCGGCCAGATCACAGGTATCGAAGCCATCGACCGCGGGGCGCAGCCGGTCAAGATTTTTTTGCTGAAGTATGCACGGGAGAAGGACCTGGCGCTGTTCACTGCCGCAGGCGATATCCCGCGGCCGAACACGGCCGCGGACCTGCCCATGCGCGTGGTGATTCCTGCCTACATCCTCTCCGAACTCAAGGCGGGATTTGCCATCGGCGCGGTACTGTTTCTGCCCTTTCTGCTGATCGATATGGTGACGGCCGCGATTACGACGTCAATCGGCATGTTCCAGTTGCCGCCGGTGGTGGTCTCGACGCCGCTCAAGATTCTGCTCTTCGTGATGATCGACGGCTGGAATCTGCTGGCGAGGTCCCTGCTGCGGAGTTTCTGATGCGGAGCTTTTCAAGAGGAGGCAGATGACACCGGATCTGGTTGCCGAGCTGATGCGCCAACTGATGCGCGAGTCCATGATTTTGTCCGCGCCGCTGCTGATTGCGGCGGTGGCGCTGAGCTTTGTGCTCAGCCTGATCCAGACCCTGACCAGCCTGCAGGAGCAGTCGCTCACCTCAGTGCCGCGCCTAGCCGCCATCGCGCTGATCCTGCTGGTCGGGATGCCGTGGTTTCTCGAAAGGCTGGCCACGTACACGACGCTGCTGCTGGGGGATTTTCACCGGTATCTGGGGTAAGCGGAGCGAGCGGCGTTAGCGGTGCTAGAAAACTCCAACTCCGCTAACACGCGCGAAGCGCGGCTAACTCCGCTAGCTCCGCTTGAGGCAAATGCATGACCGATTGGCCGACATTTCTGAGTGCAATGACGCTGGCTCTGGTACGCATCAGCGGCATGGTGGCCTTCGCGCCTTTCTTTTCCTCAACGGCCCTTCCCATGCGCGTGAAGGCGGTATTCGTGGGCGCGGTGGCGTTTCTGCTCGCGCCGCTCGTGGCCGCGCTCCCCCACGCGCAGACATCCATTAGTTTCTCGGCCATCCTGGGCGAACTCGCGATCGGGCTGGTCTACGGCCTCTCGCTGGCGCTGCTCAGCGAGATGATGCTTTTCGCCGGTCAGATTCTAGGCCTGCAGTTCAGCTTCTCGCTGGTCAACCTGATGGACCCGGCGTCGGCCATCCAGACGCCTCTGCTGGGCGACCTTTTCCAGCTGATGGGCACGCTGGTTCTGATCACGGCGGGCCTCGACCGGATTCTGCTGGCCTCGATGGTGCGCAGCTTCCATGCCGTGCCGCTGGGAGCTTTCGTGCTTGCGCCCCCAACGGCATTGGCCATCGTGCGCGCGGCGGGCGGCATCTTTCTGGCCGCGGTGGAGTTGGCCGCGCCGGTGCTGGCCGCGACCATGCTTCTTGAGTTCGCCGTTGCCCTGCTGGGCAAGCTGAGCCCGCAACTGCCGGTGATGATGCTGACCGTGCCGCTCAAGACCTTGACTGGCTTTGTGATCCTCACCGGCTCTCTCGCGCTCTGGCCGCGCTTTATCGAGGCGCGCTTTGCGGGGTTGCTCGACATGGCCGAGCGCCTGATCTCTGTTTCGGTCGCCGCGCCCGGCGGGGGAGGCTGATCGATGCCCGGCGAGCGCACCGAACAGGCCACGCAGCACCGCCGCGAAAAGGCGCGCCGCGAAGGCGACATCCTGCACAGCCGCGAATTGACAGCGGCTGCCGGCACTCTGGCCGGGGCGATGGCCCTGGGGGCGCTGGGCCCCCGCACCATGGAGGCCTGGCGGAGCGCCTTTGCCGGATTCCTTGCCCTGGGCACTCTGGCGCATTGGGAGCCGGCCACCCAGGAGCCGACGCTGGTCGCTGTGCGACGCCTGACGCTCGAAGTGCTCGCGCCGCCGGCCGTCGTGATGGCGCTGGTCGTGGTGGCGGCTTTGGGAGCGGGCGTTGCCCAGACCGGCGGCGTCTCCGTGCACGCGACCGCCCTGGCGTGGAAGCCGGAGCGCATCAATCCCATCGCGAATCTCAAAAACCTGTTTTCGCTGCGCGCCGCGGCCCGGCTTGCGAAGTCGCTCATCCCGGCAGCGATCCTGGCCGTATTTGCCGTGCAGCGCATCGCGCGGCAGCTCGACATTCCACCCTTCTCGACAGAGCGGCTCGAGATTCTCGGCCAGGATGTCTACGGATTGCTGTTGGCGGCGGCATGGCTGCTGTTCGGCTGGTCGGCCATCGACTACCTGGTCGAGTGGCAGAGCCGCGAATCGCGGCTGAAGATGAGCAAGCAGGACATGCGCGACGAGTACAAGGAAACCGAAGGCAGCCCGCAGATTCGCGGCCGCATTCGCAGCCTGCAACGCCAGATGCGGCGCCGCCGCGTGAAGGCGGACGTGTCCAAGGCGGCCGTGGTCCTGACCAACCCCACGCATTACGCGGTCGCTCTGGGCTTTGACTTCCTCACCATGGAGGCGCCCAAGGTGCTGGCCAAGGGGCGCAACCTTTTGGCCGAGGAGATCAAGGCCGAGGCGCGCTGGGCGGGCGTGCCCATTGTTGAGAATCCGCCGCTGGCGCAGTCGCTCTACCGCACCGTCGAAGTGGGCCAACCGATCCCTGTCGATCTCTATGCCGCCGTGGCGGCGATTCTGGCCTATCTCTACCGCCAGCGTGTGGAGGCCGAGCTCAGGGATCGGCAGGCCCGGGAAGCCGCGGCCCGGGAAGCCGCGCCTTCGGGTTTTGGAGGCGCCCCGCGCTCTTAGGTTTTGGAGGCACTCCGCGCTTTCGGGTTTCGGAGGAGGGTATCAATGAGTACAGCGACTTTGCCCGTGGCCACGCTTCCGGGCCGGTCCTCGATCTGGCACCATCTGCGCGACTACCTGTTGCCCATGGCGGCCATCAGCGTGGTCTTCGTCATGATCGTGCCGGTGCCGGCCGCGGGCCTGGATCTTCTGTTGGCGCTCTCGATGGCGGCATCGGTCATCGTGTTTCTCTCGGCAGTGCAGATCCGCCGTGCCGTTGAGCTTTCCGTTTTCCCCACGCTGCTCCTGCTGCTCACCCTCTTCCGCCTCTCGCTCAACATCGCCTCCAGCCGGCGCATTCTGCTGCACGGCCAGGAGGGAACCGCCGCGGCAGGCAGCGTGATCGAGGCCTTCGGGCAATTCGTGGTGGGCGGCAACTATGTAGTGGGCTTTGTGCTTTTCCTGGCCCTGGTCGCGATTCAGTTTCTCGTGGTTTCGCACGGCGCCGTGCGCACCGCCGAGGTCACGGCGCGCTTCACGCTGGATGCTCTTCCCGGCAAGCAGATGGCTATCGACGCGGACATGAACGCGGGGCTGATCGACGAGGCGGAGGCGCGACGGCGCCGCCAGGCCATCGCCCGCGAGGCTGAGTTCTACGGCGCCATGGACGGCGCGGCGCGCTTCAACCAGCGCGACGCTTTGGCCACGATCCTGATCACGGGCGTCAACATTGTGGCCGGCCTCTTGATCGGGACCCTGCAACAGGGCGTGGAGTTAAGCGAAGCCGCGCGCACCTACACCGTGCTCACCGTGGGCGACGGCCTGGTGACGATTATTCCTTCGTTGCTGGTCTCCGTGGCCGGCGGCATCACCCTCACGCGCGCCAACTCCGCCGGCCAACTGGGCGGCGAGATCCGGCAACAGCTCCTGGGCCGCCCCGCTACGCTCTACATGGCAAGCGCGGTATCGGCCTGCATGTGCCTGATTCCGGGACTGCCGAAGATCGCCTTTCTGGCCGTGGCCGGAGGGCTGTTTGTGGGCGGCAGACGGCTTGCGGCTGAGGGTCCGGCCCTGGCGGCCGAGCCGGCGCCGGCAGAGAAAAAGAAACTCGAAGGCGCGCAGAATTCAGAACTCTCTTCGCTGCTCCGCCTCGAGGACCTGACCCTCGAGATCGGCTTCCAACTGATTCCTCTCGTCGAGGAGAAGCAGGGGGGGCAACTGCTCGCAAAGGTGCGCGCTTTGCGCCGCCACCTTTCTTCCGAGATGGGTTTTCTGGTTCCCCCCGTGCACATCTCCGACAACCTGCGCCTCAAGCCGCGCGAGTATGTGATCTCGCTGCGCGGTATCGAGGTAGGCCGCTGGCAGACGGAAGGCCCGCACCTGCTGGCGGTTTCGGGAGAGCCCGGCCGCCGGCCGCTTACCGGCAAAGAGACGCGGGAGCCGGCCTTTGCCGTGCCCGCGGTCTGGATCGCTCCGGCGCTCGAAGAGCAGGCCATCGCCGCTGGTTACTCGGTGGTGGACGCGGTGACCGTGATCACTACCCATCTCGGCGAACTGATCCGCCAGCATGCCGGAGAGCTGCTGGGCCGCGCCGAGATCAAGCGTCTGCTCGACGCGCTCAATGACTCGCACCCCAAACTGCTCGAGGAACTGGTGCCCAAGCTGCTCACGCTGGGCGAGGTAGCGCGGGTTCTGGAGCAGTTGCTGCGCGAGCGGGTTTCGATCCGCGATATGGGCACGATTCTGGAGGCCCTGCTCGAAACTGCGCCCGTAAACAAAAGCATGGTGGCCCTGGTCGAGGCCTCCCGCCAGGCGTTGGGACGAAGATTGGTGCGGCCGCTGCTGGACAGCGAGGGCCTGCTTCCCGTGCTCCTGCTCGATCCCGCGCTCGAAGAGGAGATCCTTTCGGCCATCCAGCCGGAGTCTGGCCAGCGCCTGCTTTCCGGAGCCCCAACCCCGGGAACTCCGGTCGTCCGCCGTCTCACCGATTCTGTGAGATCCCTTATCGGCTCGGCATCCGCCGCGGCACCGCCCGTGCTCCTCTGTCCCAGTCCGGCGCGTTTCCACGTGAAGCGGTGGTTAGAACCGGTGTTGCCTCGCCTGGCGGTCGTCGCCGCCAGTGAGATTCCACCCGAGATCCGGCTGCGCCCGGTGGGCGCCGTGCGCTGAGGATCGAGGCAGATGGCCCGGAAAAATGCGTTTGCGTGAGGGGGAATGACGATGGGAGTCGACGGGACCGCTGCAATGAGAGACCCCAAACCTGCGCGCCGCGCCGCGGCGGCGTGCGGTTATCCTCCGGCCGGGATGCCGCCGGCGCTGACCGCGGAGCAGGAGCGCGTGCTGCTCGAGCACCTGCCGATCGTGCGTTTTCTCGCGCGCCGCATCCATGAGCGCTTGCCCCAGCATGTGGACATAGAGGATCTGGTCTCGGCGGGCGTGGTCGGGCTGATGGACGCCTTTGCCAAATTCGACCCCGAAAAGAAGGTGCAGTTTCGCAGCTACGCGCAGTTCCGCATCCGGGGCGCGATCCTCGACAGTCTGCGCACCCTCGATTGGAGCCCGCGCGAACTGCGCCGCAAGGGCCGCGCTGTCGAAGAGGCCATTCGCATGTTGACGGCCCGCCTGGGCCGTGCGCCGGGCGAGGCCGAGATCGCCGCCGAGATGGGCATCGGTCTCGAGGATTACCAGCAACTGCTGGGCGATCTCAAGGGACTCGAAATCGGCACGCTGCACCTCGAGCGCAACGAGAACTCCGGCGAGGAGGAGCTGGCCTACGTGCCGGGCCGTCCCGAGGAGGATCCGCTGTTTCGCTGCCTGAGGGGCGAACTCGAGGAGCGGCTGGCCGGGGCGATTGCCGAACTGCCCGACCGCGAACGGCTGGTGATGACCCTCTACTACTACGAGGAGATGACCATGCGCGAGATCGGCCTGGCGCTGGGCGTGGTCGAGTCGCGGGTCTCGCAGATGCACGCCTCGGCGGTGGTGCATCTGCGCGCCGCCTTGCGTGACCTGGCGACGCGCGGAGCTCGCGATCGTCTCCCTCCCGCGTCGAACACCCCGGAAGGCCTGAAGGGCAGAATGCGGCAATCGGCACGGCCTTGAAAGCCAGCCTGAAGCGGCAATAAGAATGAAGACACGCAATAAAGGAGCGAGGATTGACGGAAAAAACCCTCAAGCAGAATGAGATCGATGCGCTGTTCGAAGCTGCGCGCAGCGCCTCGCCCGATTCGTCGCGCTCTGAGGTACGGGCCCGCGTAGTGCCGTATAACTTCGCCTCCGCCGGACAGATCTCGACCGATCAATTGCGCGCCATCAGCATGTTGAACGACCTTTTTGCGCGCAACCTCACCCACAATCTGGCCGCATGGCTGCGCACCCGTTTTCAGGTCAACCTGGTTTCGGCCGAGCAGATTCAGTTCAATGAGTTTCTGCTTAGGATTCCCGAGATCAGCTACGTTGCCTCGGTGCGCCTCGAGCCGCTGGGAGCGCTTTCGGTATTGCAGCTGGATCTGGGTTTGGCGCCGCCCATGATCGACCTGCTCCTGGGCGGCGACGGCAAGGACGGCCCGCTGCGCGAATTGACCGACATCGAGGAATCGATTCTGGCGAGCGTGGTGGAGATCATCTGCCGCGAACTGACGGTCGCCTGGCAACAGGTCGGTCTCAGCTTCAGCTTCGAGCGCCGCCAGATGCAGACCCAGGTGGCGCGCATCATCGCCGTCACGGAAAAGGCGCTCTGCCTGAGCTTCGAAATCCGCATGCCGCACAGCTCCGGGCTGCTGAATCTGGCCTTTCCCGCGGTGGTGGCCAACACTATTCTGCGCAGGTTGACCACCGACTGGGGCAGGCGCAGCCGCCACTCCGGCGACACGCGCTCGCGGATCGAGGCCGTGGCGCGGCGCATCCGCTTTGGCTGCACTTTGCAGCTGCCCTCGGTGCGCCTGGCAGCGAGCGCGCTCGAAGAGCTCAAGGCGGGCGACATGCTGCGCCTCAACGTCGCTGCGGACACGCTCTCCGAGTGGCGTGTGGGCGGATTGCCGCTTATCGAGGCGCGGGCCATGCGGCACGGCGCGCATCGCGCAGCGCGGGTTGAACGCCTGATCGCCGGAGTGGAGGCACGATGACTTACTTCGATTGCTGGGCCGAGGTGGCCGGAGCGCTTCTCTCGCAGGCCCTGGCCGGCGAGCCGGAGCTGGCAGAGTCACTTCCCAAGCCGCTGGGCGCGGGAGCGTTTGGCTGGGCGGCCACGCTCGGGGGAGACGTGGAGGGCCGGTTTGCCGTTCTCGTCGACGGCGCGGTTCTGGAGACGCCGCTGGTCGGCGAGGGCATGGATCAGAAGGCCGGATGGAAAGAGTTGGTGGGCGAGACCTTCAGCGCCGCCGCCGGCGAGCTGCTGGCCCGTGCCGGCAAGAAATGCAAGGTGGCGAGCGTTGAGGAGATCGCGGAACAGAGCCAGATCTCAAGTGCTTTTCAACTCCGCTCCGGCGATCGAACGTGGACGATTGTGGTTTGCGATGAGTTGCGCTTAGTCGAAGCCAAGGCGCAGCCGGTAGCCGCCGCCAAGGCCGCTCCGGAAACGGGCACTCATGAAGCGCCGGGCGTCCGGCCCGAGGCCCCCGGTCCCGGACTGCCCCCTGGGCTCACTCCCGGCCTCGAGCTGTTGCTCGATGTCGAACTCGAAGCCTCGCTGCGCTTTGGCGCGCGCGAGATGCCTCTCGGCGAAATTCTTGATCTGGGGCCCGGCGATGTGGTGGAGCTCGATCGCCATGTGGCCGACCCCGTGGACCTGATTGTGGGCGACAAGATTGTGGCGCGCGGCGAGGTGGTGCTGGTCAACGGCAATTTCGGACTGCGGGTGACCGAAGTTGCTGCGCCCAGGAAGCGTCTTGAGAGCGTGCGATGTCTCTTCTGAGGCGCCAAGTTGCGCGGGCCGAACCGGAGCGCGAGTCGATGTCCGCGCGCGAGGCTGCCCGGGCTTCCGCCGGACAGACATGGCCGGGACAAGCCCGGGCAGGGGAAAAGCCCGGGATTCTGCGCACCTGCGCCAATCCGCGCTGCGCTTCGGGATGGCTTCGGCTCTGGCGCAGCCGCGAGGCGCCGATCTTTGAAGGGGGCTGGTGCTGCTCCGCCGCATGCACGCGGGCGCGGGTGGAGGCGGCGCTGCGCCGGGAGATGGATGGGCGCGGCAGGGCGCCGGAGGCTTACCGCCATCGCATTCCCCTGGGTTTGGCCATGCTGGAGCAGGGCTGGATTACGCAAGGGGAGCTGCGGTCGGCGCTGGCCGCGCAGCGCGCCACGGGCAGCGGAAAGCTGGGCGAATGGCTGGTGCGGCAGAGGAGTTCGAGCGAGGAACTGGTGACGCGGGCCCTGGGACTGCAGTGGGGCTGCCCGGTGTTGAGTATGGAGTTTCATAACCCGGAAGACCTCACCATCCTGTTGCCAAGGCTCTTCATCGACGCCTTTGGCGCCTTGCCTCTGCGCGTGGCAGCGGGCAGGATTCTCTACCTGGGCTTTGAGGACCGCATCGATCCCGCCCTGGCGCTGGCTGCGGAGCGCATCACCGGGCTCCATGTCGAGGCCGGCCTGGTACAGGGCTCTCTCTTCCGGACCGCGCACGCGCGCGCCCTGGAGGCGCGCTTTCCCTCCGTGGAGCTAATTGAGGCGGCTACGGAGCAGGCCTTGGCCGTGGCGCTCGCCAAAGCTCTCGAAGAGACGCGCCCCGTGGAGGGGCGTCTGGCGCGCATTCACGATTGCATCTGGCTGCGCATGTGGCTTGGGCGTCAGGCAGGGCCGCTGCCGGAGTCCGGTTCCATTCGCGACCTGATTGCTTCAACTGCCGCACATTGAGACCGGATAAGTTTGGGTCCCACTGCCCAAGGTGGAGCAATTGCGAGACGGAGAAGAGGGCGTTGGAACTTGGACCTCATGGTTCCGGCCGGAGCGCCGATAGGAAAAAAAGGGGGCTTGGGAATGAGCGAGATTCGGGCGCTGATCGTTGACGACTCGTCGGTGATGCGCAAGATTGTGGAGCGGGCGCTGCGCCAGGCCGGGTTGGATGCGCTGGTGGTGCACGAGGCTGGCTCGGGCGCCGAGGGGCTGGAGGTATTGAAGTCCAAGCCCGTAGACCTGATCCTGTCCGACATCAATATGCCGACGATGGATGGCCTGGAGTTTCTGCGCCAGATTCGCGCGCAGAATCTGGCCGAGGGCGTTCCCGTGGTTATGATCACGACCGAGTCGAGCGAGGAGCATGTCAAGCAGGCGATTCAGGCAGGTGCCCAGGGATATATCCGCAAGCCATTTACGGCCGAGCAGGTGAAGGAGCGGGTGTTGCCGCTGGTGCGAAAGGCCTGACGGGGAGGTATCCGTCTTGTTAAACGGAGTGCGTGCGGCTGCCATCGCAGGACGTGCGGGGGTCGCAGTTCAGCGCGTCGCAAAGCAATGCGGCGCAGACGAAAGGGAGCAGACGATGGCGGTATCGTTACGTGAATCCGTCGAGCGGGTCTCCGATCCGCGCAACCTGGATGCCAGCGTGGAGGAGGTTTTCCGGCTGATGCTCGGTATCGAGTGCAAGCGCGAGGCCGGCCTGGTCGTCGCGGACCAGGAGTCGGTGACGGCCGTGGTCGGGTTTGGCGGGCTGTTGAGCGGTGCCTGCGTCTTCCGTTCGGGAGCCGGCACGGCCATGAAGATTGCCGCCCAGATGACAGGCATGGAATTTGATGTCATCGATGACACCGTGAAGGACGGCATCGGCGAGATCTGCAATATGCTGGCAGGGGCATGGAAGGGCAAGGTGCCCGAGCTCGCCGCCAACTGCGGCCTGTCGGTTCCCGCCGTCATTACGGGCCGGGACTACAACCTGCACGTGCAGGCCCCGGAGTTTCAGCTGCATCACGGCTATCGCTTTGGAGAGGAGATATTTGAGGTCACCATCGTCTGCGACGGCCTGCAATAAGACAGGGAGTAGTGGTTAGTGATTAGTGATTAGTGGGAAGCGAGTGTGCATCTGCCGCAGCGGCGGAACACTCACCGCGAATCACTCATCACTAACCACTAACCACTAATCACTAGCCACTAATCACTGACCATCGTCTTTCTAGTCCCTTCTCCTGCTTTCCTCTTCCATTGAAGCTCCTCTAATCTCTCCATCTCCCCTTCGGCCCTCCATCTGCTCGAATCTCTCGTGCAATTCCACGAGGAGATCTCCAGATGGACAGCGGCTATTACGCGGCAATGACGGGACTGGTGGCGCGCACCCAGGCTTTGGACACGGCGGCGGCCAATTTGGCCAACGCGCAAACGCCAGGGTACCGCGCGGAGCGGGAGTTCTTCCGGTCCGTACTAATGGGGCCCGACGCTGCCGATTCCGAGTTGGGCGCGACCGTGAACAACTACGGCCTGTTGGGAGGCGACCGGCTAAGTATGGCCCAGGGCGCGATCGAGCCCACAGGCAACCCGCTGGACCTGGCGATTGAAGGTCAGGGATTCTTCATGGTGCAGACGCCGAACGGACCGCGCTACACGCGAGACGGCAGCTTTCATCGCGCGACGAACGGCCAACTGGTCACCCAGACTGGCGAACCGGTGCTCTCCGTGACGAGCCAGCCGATCCTCATTCCGCCCGGCGAAGTCACAGTGGGCGCCGACGGAGCGGTCTCGGTGGCCGGCGGGGTGGTCGCGCAGCTGGGCGTCTTTGCGTTTCCCGATGGTACCCAGCTCACGCCGGAGGGCGCGAACCGTTACGTAGCCCCGCCGGGGACCAAGGCCACGGCCGCGACCAGCTCCTCGATCCACCAGGGCGCCATCGAGGCCGCCAATCAGGATGTGGTCGAGGGCTCGCTCGACCTGGTCATGATGCAGCGCCAGGCGGAGATGATGCAGCGCGCGTTGACGGTGTTTCACACCGAGTTCAACAAGTTCGCCACGGAAGACCTACCGAGAATCTAGTCCGAAACGAGGAAACAGATGATTCGAGCTTTGTATACCGCCGCCAGCGGCATGAGCGCACAGCAACTGAACCTCGACACCATCGCCAACAACCTGGCCAACTCGTCGACCACGGGCTTTCGCCAGCTGCGCTTGCAGTTTCAGGACATGATCTACCAGAACATGGTGACGCCGGGCGCGGCCCAAAGCCAGAGCACAGTGTCCGCGGGCTTGCAGATCGGGCTGGGCGCTAAACCGGCGGCGACCGAGGTGATCAATACCCAGGGCGAGCTGAACGAGACCGACAATCCGCTCGATGTTGCCATTCAGGGCGCGGGGTTCTTCCAGGTGCAGCGGCCGGACGGCACGATCGCCTACACCCGCGCCGGACAATTTCATTTAAACAATCAGGGCACGATTGTGACCACGGACGGCGACCCGCTGATCCCCACCATCACCATTCCGTCGAATGCCACGGCCGTCACCATCACGCAGTATGGCGTGGTGAACGCAACGCTTGCCGGGCAGCAGAATCCCTCGCAGCTGGGACAGATTCAGCTCGCCACCTTTCCCAACCCGGGAGGCCTCGAGAGCATGGGCAATAACCTGCTCACGGCCACGTTAAGTTCTGGCGATCCTGTCCTCGGAAATCCTGGCGGCACCGAAGGCCTGGGCACGCTGAATCAGGGCTACCTCGAGAACTCGAATGTCGACGTCGTCACGGAGTTCGTGCAGATGGTGCTGGCGCAGCGGGCCTACGAGTCGAACTCCAAGGTGATCAAAGCCGCCGACGATATGTATTCGCAGGTCAATAACATGACGCACTGATGGTGACGCGTCACATGAACTTTGATCAGAAAAGTGGGGAAGCAAACGCAGCAGGAAAGCGGCGCTGGCGGAGATGGATATGAAACGGGAATTGAGAGCGATCGCGGGGTGGGGATGGCTGCTCGTGGCGCCGGTTGTAAGCGCTAGCGCCCAGACCACGGGCAACGCCGCGCTCGCGCCGATAACTACGCGCGTGGTGGCCGCCACACCAGAGACCGCGAGCGAGCCAGATGGACAGGTATTCAGGCAGATCGAGGATCCGTCGACCGGCGACCTCTGGCTGCTCGTGCGGGACCAGGGCCACCCTGCCGGACCGGGACGTCTGGTACTTGTCCGGCAACAGATGAAGACGCAGAGGGCAATATCCAGCGGCCCAGTGCAGCCTTTGTCCGCCGCAGTGCGACCTGTAATCCATTCGGGAGATGCACTGATCGTGGAGGAGCTCACGGGGGTGGTCGATGCGCGCCTCGAAGCAGTGGCATTGGAGCCGGCAGTAATGGGTGCCCATTTCAAGGCGCGCTTGAGGATCGGCGGCAAAGTGGTGCGCGCGGTTGCAGTGTCGCCGGGACACGCCAGCTTCGCGGCGGAGGGTGAGATTGCGCCATGAGAGCGGGTATGAAGTCTTGCTTTCGGTCTATATTGTTCGCCGGGATCGCGGTCTGCGTCCTGTTGCCGTCCGATGCGGGCGCGATCAGCAAGAAGCAGAATGCCGCCGCGCCGGCAGGCAAACCGACACCTCCGGAGGAAGCCTTGCGCACCTATATTGCGAAGGTGCGCGCGCAGCAGGCAGCCGAGGTGCGGACTCCGGGCTCGATCTGGAGTGCGCAGGGTCAGCTGGTGCGTTTGGGCACGGACGTCAAAGCCTTCCGGGTCCACGACGTGGTGATGATTGTGGTCGGCGAAAGCCTGACCGCCTCGACCGACGGGCAAGTCAAGAACTCACGTGCCTCGAGCGCCAACTCGAGCATTACGTCGCTGTTCGGCAAGCTCAAGGCCTCGAACACGATGCAGAACCTGCTCGGCGCCAATGCCGCTTCCGGGTTAACGGCGCAGGGGCAGAGCACCACCGACTCCAGCTTGAGCACAACCTTTGGCGCCGAAGTGGTGGATGTTCTGCCTAACGGGATGCTGGTGGTGCAGGCGACAAGGCAGTTGACCTTCTCGCAGCAAACGCAATTGATCACGCTGCGCGGCCTCGTACGCCCGGAAGACGTGAGCAACCAGAATCAGGTGCTATCCACGGCCATGACCGATCTTGAACTGGAGGTGACGGGTAAGGGAATCGTCAACGACTCCACGTACCGGCAGAATCCGCTGGTGCGCTTTCTGGAAAAACTGTTGGTGTTCTGAGGCCGGCGTAGCCGGCGGCGGCAGGGGTAGCAAGCAGGGAAGGGCGTAAAAGGCCGGGGCAGGCGGGGGCAGAAAGATGCGGGGATTCGAAGGCGCAGAACGATTCAGCGACGATTCGTTGATGGAGAGGAAGATCGCACTGCGCATTGCGCGGCTAAGGGCGAAAGCCAGTGCGAATCGTGCTTTCTGGTGGTGGATGGCGCTGGCGGCGGCCTGGCTTGTCGCCATGGCGTTGGTGCAGCCGCAGGAGGCGGAGCGCCGCTCCCGGATCAAGGACATCGCGACCATCGAGGGGATTCGTGACAACCAACTGGTGGGCTACGGCCTGGTGGTCGGACTGAAGGGCACGGGAGACAGTTCGCAGACCGTATTTCCCGCGCAGACCCTGGTCTCCGCGTTGCAACGGATGGGCATCACCGTGCCCACGACCGGTTCGCAGAGCGCAAGTAATATGCAGGTAAAGAACATGGCAGCGGTTTTCGTCGTGGCCACGCTTCCACCCTTCAGCCGCCCCGGCTACAAGGTGGACATCACCGCCTCGTCGGCGGGCGATGCGCGCTCTCTCGAGGGCGGCATTCTGCTGATGACGCCGCTCTACGGAGTCGATGGGCAGATCTACGCCCAGGCACAGGGTTCGCTGGTGCTGGGCGGATACATGGCGGCGGGTGGCGGCAATTCCAAGCAAGTGAATCACCCGACCACGGCGCGCATTCCCGGAGGCGCCATGGTGGAGCGGACCGTGCCCTACGATCTTGCCGAGATGCACACCGTGAGCATCGTGCTGAATGACGCCGATTTTCACACTGCCGAAGGCATGGCGGCGGCGATCGATCAGGAGTTGGGCGGGCCGCGGGCTCATACCGTCGACAGCCGTCGCGTAGAGATTGCCCTGGAACCAAAGGAAGATACCGCGGCATTGCTCGACAAGGTCGAGCAGGTGGAGATCAGCGTCTACCCGCGGGCGCGCGTGGTGGTGAACGAGCGCACTGGAACGGTAGTGATTGGCGGCAGGGTGCGTCTCCAGCCGGTTTCGATCCTGCACGGCGGGCTGAGCGTGAACGTGATCTCCCATGTCGAAGTCTCGCAGCCGGGTGCGCTCTCCTCGGGAACGACACAGGTGGTACAGCAGACTACGGTGCAGGCGCAGGACAAGCCGGTCAATGAGATCAACCTCAAGGAAGGCGCAACCGTCGAGGATTTGGTCCAGCAATTGCAACGCACCGGGGCAGGAGCGCGCGACGTGATCTCGATCCTGCAAGCCATGAAGGAAGCCGGCGCTTTGGAAGCGGATCTCGAGGTACTGTGAGGGCGGGGAACAAGGGACCGAGGGGACAAGGAAGTTACGCCAAATGGAGCGGGGAATGCAGGCAACACTGAACGGAGATCTTGCGGTAACTGGGCAAGTCGGAAAGAACGAAAGCGCGCTTTCGCCGCGACTGGTGCATGCGGCGTACGAGTTTGAAGGGCAGATGATGCAACAACTGTTAAAGCCGATGACCCACGGCGACGCGCTGACCGGCACCGACGCCGATGCGGACTCCGGAGCGGGCTCGGGTGGAGCGCTGGGCGAGTTTGCCTCGGAAGCGCTGGGTCAGTCGTTGAGCGAACGTGGAGGTCTGGGCATTGCCAAGCAGATTATCCAAGAACTTTCCCATCCAGGTAATCAGCACCAGGGCGTGAAGGTAACCAAGAATCTGCACCAAGGACAGGGGATAAGAACTACTTAATGACTGGAGTGATTAAGAAGTTCTGACGATAGGCCCAGCAAGGAGTCACATATATGGACATTCGGAATAGCCTGGACGGATTAAGGACGCTCCTGGGGGTGAACCCTACGGCCTCTTCGTCGCCCCAGGGTAAGGGCAGCGCATCCACGGCGCCCAGCAGTTTCGACAGCGACCGGGCGACCTTCTCGAGCGTGGGGAGCGAGGTTTCGCAGGCGGCTTCGGGCGAGGGTGTTCGCGCCGACAAGGTGGCTGCGGTGCAGGCGGCTCTAGCTGCCGGGACCTACAGTGTGCCGGCTTCGGCGGTGGCTTCGCGGGTGATCGATTCGATGTTGACGGCTGGTCTGGCAGCAGGCCAGTCGTAGAAGGATCGGCGGGCGGGCGATGCAGGAGCCTGAGATGCGTCCGGCGAATCCGGAGCTCAAAGAACTCGTGGTGGAGGCATCGCGTGCGCTGGCGTGTTTGGACGCAGCGCGGTTGGAGGAGCTTGCGCTCTCGTGCCAGGCCCTTACGCGGGCACGAAGTTCTGAAGACACAGGCGAACGTGAGCACCTGGCGCGGCAGGCGCGGGAAGCCAAGGCCGATATGGCGGTCTTCGCCCGGGTCCTGGAGGCGACACGCTCCAATTTGAACGTCATGAAGCGGCTACGTGATCTGCGTGCGGGGCGGTTGGAGTACACGGAGCGGCAGGCACGCGGCGGCGCCGGCGCGGGGTTCCCGTCGACGGGTGGCGCGAAGAGCCGGGGTCGATGGGGCGAGGCAGCGGAGGGCGGACATGGGGACCATTAACTCTGCGCTGCTCCTGACCAAAGGAGCTCTCGATGCCGACCAGGCGGCTCTGAGCGTGGTAGCCAACAACGTGGCCAACGCCAACACCCCTGGATACACCGTGGAAGTGCCTGACTGGAAGCAGAATCAGCCGATCAATGTTGATGGAATCCAGGTAGGCGACGGGGTTACGGAAACCGGCTCCACATCGCAGCGTGACCGCGTTCTGGAGGAACGGCTCGATCAGCAACAGCAACTGGCGTCGGCATCGAGTTCGCGCCTAACCGCGCTCAACAGCATACAAGCGCTGTTTACGCCGGACTCTGGCTCGGCCAGTTCGACGGCGGGCGATATTGGTAGCGATATCACAAGTTTTTTCGACTCGTTTTCCTCGCTGGAGAGCAATCCCACCGACAACGCGCTACGCGAACAAGTGCTTTCATCGGCGTCGACGCTGGCCGGCGATTTTTCGAGTGCGGCAAACAGCCTGAATGTGCAAAGCGCCTCGCTCGATCAGGACGCATCGGGAGTCGTCAGTCAGGTGAACTCGCTTACCAGCGCCATCGCGCAACTGAATACCCAAATTCAATCCACTTCGCCTGACGCCGATGCGGGAACCCTCGAAGACCAGCGGCAGCAGGACTTGAGTCAGCTCTCGCAGCTAATCGGAATCAACCAGGTGACGACGGAGAACAACGGCCTTTCCATCACCACCACCTCGGGCCAGTTGCTGGTTTCCGAAGGCCAGAACTTCCAGTTGACGACGGGCACCGTGAATGGCGCCACGGACTTTTTTCTCGGCGGCGCCGATATCACTTCCGAGCTCGCAACCGGCGGCGGGCAATTGGGAGGTTACCTCACAGCTCGCGATGTCGACATTCCCAGCGCGCTCAGCGCTCTCGATCAACTTGCGTACGGGATCTCGACCTCGGTGAATGCACAAAACAACTCCGGCACGGATTACGATGGCAAAGCCGGCACGGCCGCCAATCCTCTTTACATCTTCAATGAGCCCACCGCGGTTGCCGGCAGCGCGGCCAACATGACGGCAATCATGACCAACCCCAACCAGATTGCTGCGGCAGGCGCGGGAGATGGAACCGGAGACAATTCCAATGCCGTTGCCATGTACAACCTTGGCCAGGAGCCGCTGGGAGCGCCGACAACGACCTTTAGCCTCACGCAAAACCTGGATTCCGCGACTCCGGTGAACGGCACTGCGACGGGCAATGTGGAGGTGTACGACACTCTTGGTAAGAGTTACCAGGCGACAGTGACCTATACCCAGCAGGGCGCCAACACGTGGGGCTACTCGGTTGCTCTCCCCGCAGCGGCTTTTACCTCCGGAGTGTCAACGCCTGTGACGGGAACCATAACTTTTAGTGCAGCGGGCAACCCGATCCAGATCGAGCCCACCGGCGCGGCCAATCCAGAGACCGTAGGAACCACGACTGGCGACGTCTCTTCAGTTCCGCTCAGTTTTACCGGACTGGCCAACGGCGCCGCGGATCTGAACATCGGTTGGAACCTTCTTGCCGCCAACGGCACGTCGACCATCAGCCAAAGCGCGCAAGCCTCCGCCCAGACGGGACAAAGCCAGAACGGGTTTGCGGGTAGCCAGACGCCGATCGACTCCTACTCGAACTTTGTTTCCACGCTCGGCGCAACAGTGTCCGAGGTACAAACTGAGAACACGGCACAGAATGCCTCGGTGACACAGCTACAAACGCAGAATAACGCGCTGTCCAGTGTGAATCTCAACGATGAAGCGGCAGCGATGTCGACACTGGAGAGCAGCTACCAGGCGGCATCACAGGTTTTCACGCTGCTGAACACCGTCATGGCCTCGGCGCTGAATCTGGGCGATCAAACTGCGGTGTCGTAAAAAAGCTTTTAGCTGCTAGCTTCTAGCTTGATCGCGCAGGAGAAGAGTTTACGGCCATACCTCAAACGCGAGAGAACCGGAGTCTAGAGCTAGAGTCTAGAAGCCAGGAGCTTACGAGATGCGGGTGGATCCCTCGTACATCACGAACCTTGTAGGTTCGCTCGATCAGGCGCAATCCAACGAGCAGCAGTTAAGCTCGGAACTGTCGAGCGGAACGAGCATTACATCCTTGAGCAAGGATCCGGTGGGCGCAGGCCAGAATGTACTGCTGCTCAACCAGATTCAACAGGACGACTCATTCACCCAGAGCTCGAACCAAGTCACGGGGCAGCTTCAAGTGGCTGATTCCGCGTTGGGCAGCGTGGTGAGCGAGTTGACGCAGGCTGTAACGCTGGCTACCAGCGCCAACAATGGAACCATGAATGCGAGCGACGTGAAATCGATTGGGAACCAGATTTCGGGCATTCTCGACGAGGTGCAGTCGCTGGCGAATACCAGCTACCAGGGCCAATATGTTTTTGCCGGCGGGCAAACCAGCGCGGCGCCCTTCTCGACGTCGGCAGCCTCTTCGCCCGGAGTCACGAAGTACAGTGGCGATGAAGACGTGAACTATCTCGGACTGCCGAATGGGCAGAAGATCCAGCTCAATGTTCCCGGAGGTCAAATTTTTCTGGGCAGCGGCTCGAACAGCGTTTTTGGCGCGCTCAACGCGCTGGTGGCCGATTATTCTTCCGGCACGGTAAACACTTCGCAGGCGGTGAGCGACACAGAAGCCCTGGGAACAGCGCTGAACTACGTTTCGCAGCAACGTGTGACCATTGACAATTCCGTTACGCAGCTCAGCGCAGCGTCGAGTGCAGTGACGAATGAAAAGACACAACTGACGACGGCGCAGACCGATCTGATGCAGGCCGATATTCCCACGGTGTCCACGCAACTTGCCCTGGCAGAAACCCAGCAGACGGCGCTGGAAGACGTCATCGCGCAGCTCGAATCCACTTCCAACAACCTCTTCTCGAAGCTTCAGTGATGAATCGCGCGCTGCGGCGCATTCTTTATACTGAATGCGAGAGGGCATTGTGTTCGCAGCACTGCGATTTCTCTGGAATGCGACGCGCGGGCACCGGTTTGCGCCATGGCGCAGCCCCTATTTGCGCTGGCGCGTGGAGACTTATTCCGGCCGGCGTGCCGAATCATTGACCGCGAAAAGCGTCCTTGGCTTTGCTTGGGCTTCGCGCGGTGAACTGTTTCGCTTTCTCATCTGGACGGGTGAGATCGAGCGCGAGGCACGCAAGAGAGTGTGAGCCGGGGCGCGATCAGGAGATTCGATGCTCAAAAAGCTTCTCAGCTTGGCCGGCTATGAGTTGCGCAGAAGCCGGCCTCGGAACCCAAAAGAACGAAATATTCCCGACTCCGCGCTATATCGTCCGTTGTTTTCCCCGTGGTTAGGCGAGGGAGACTTCAGAAAATATTACGAACTGGTGGCACCCAGGACCCTCGTCTCGCCTGACCGCTGTTACGTTCTCTGGACGCTGCTCCGCCAGGCGCTCAATCTTAGCGGAGATATTTGGGAGTGCGGCGTCTATAAAGGTGGCACTGCGGCAATGATGGCCGCTGTTTTGCGGGATTCTGCACAATCAGACAAAAAGCTTTTTCTCTTTGACACCTTTCAGGGAATGCCGGAAACTGATTCTCAAAAAGATCTCCACCGGAAAGGAGATTTTGGCGACACCTCGGTCGAGGCCGTCCGCGACTATGTCGGTGGGGGGGGAGTTCTGCGTCAAGGCTTCATCCCCGATACATTCAGAGGCCTCGAATCAGCCAGAATCGCATTCGCGCATGTCGATCTCGATGTTTATCGATCGATCCTCGACAGCCTGGACTTCATCTGGCCGCGCTTGACGTTGGGTGGATTCATCGTCTTTGACGATTATGGATTTCCCTCTTGCCCCGGTGCGCGGGCTGCCGTCGATGAGTTTTTTATCGCGAGCGCTTGCGTACCGCTTTGCCTTCCAACCGGGCAGGCGGTCGTCTTCAAAGGGGTCCCTGACAAGTGCGACGTTGGAAAATGAAAACGGTCAATTGACCTGGAGATTTCCTGGCATGAGATTCGGTCTGCCGAGCCTTTTCCTGAACGCAGTTGCGACGTTGCTTGTGGCAGCTGCTGGGGCGCAGCAACTGCCTCCAGCCGAGCCTCCGCAGCCTATGCCGATCCCTCAGGGCGAGGCGGCAAATTTACGCGCGACAACCACCGAAGTTCTTGTGCCGACGCTCGTAGAAAAGCGCGGCGGCGGCATTCTTTACGGGCTGAAGGCGGACGATTTCAAACTCGAAGACAATGGTGTGCCGCAAACGATCCGCGTGCAGGAGGAGATGGATACTGCGCCGGTGGCTCTCGTTGTTGCCGTGGAAGAGGGTGGCGCGAGCGTGCTCGAATTCGACAAGCTCGCGAAGATGGGCCCGCTGCTCGACGTATTCCTCACCGATCCGCGGAGCAGAGCGGCGCTGGTGGGCTTTGATTCCGTGCCGCATCTGCTTGAGGATTACACGCACAACGGCGATCAGATCAACTCGGATCTGCAAAAACTGGAGCCTGGCGATGGGGGCGCGGCCATTCTGGACACCGTGAATTACGCCGTGACCTTGCTGGAGATGCAGCCCAAGGATTTCCGCCGCGTGCTTTTGCTCATCAGCGAAGAGCGCGATCACGGCAGCAAGCACACCAAGCCCGCGCAACTGATTGAGAAGATCGGCGAGTCGGACGTGCTGGTCCTGAGCGTTTCGTTTTCGCCGGCGCTGGCCGAGTTGGGCCATGATGTCAAGGACTCCTCGCCCGACCAAGCCACGATGAATATGGTTTCGGCGCTGGTGATGGCTATCAAGGCGTTCAAGAAGAATGTCGCCAAAGAAGTGGCCGTGGAGAGCGGCGGCGAGTACACAACCTTTATTGGGGACAAACGCTTCGAGGCGCGGGTAATGTCTGCGGCGAAGGATGCGCGGAACCGCTATCTGATCACCTTCAGCCCCACCAATCTGACTCCCGGCCTGCACAGCATTCGCGTGCGCACGACGCAGGACTACGGGGCGCGGATTGTGGCGCGGGCTAATTATTGGCTTGAGGCGCAGCCGTAGGGATCACAACGAGAACTCGGTTCAAATTGGGACCCCCTGACGGAATATTGGGAGGGAAGGACATTATGCCGCTTGAGATGTGGCACAATGTCCGTATGAGCCAGGATCAGAGAGCGCTTTTGGAGCCGTCCCCAGCCTTCGCGTTTAGCTGGCGGGATATTGAGCACGGAGTGCCGCTCAGGGCGCTGGAAGATTTTTCAATCTATTCCGGGGTTCCGCTTAGGGACTTGCTGGAAGTAATCATCCCGGCTCGCACGTTGAAGCATCGCAAACAGCGGCAGGAGCCCTTGAACCTGGATGAGTCGGATCGGCTGGCGAGAGTCGCGCGCCTCTATGAGATGGCTGTCAAGGTTTTCGGCGACCGCGATAAGGCGCGCCGATGGCTATCAAAGCCCAAAGAGCGCTTCCAGGAGCATTCTCCGGTTGCAATGATGCGAACCGAACTGGGTGGGCGTCAGGTGGAGGAAATGCTCTACCAGATCGATGAAGGTATGTTTGCCTGAGGTTCAGATTCCGCCAAGCCTTCAGGACATCGCTACTGCCTTATTCGTATGCGGTCCGAGGGTAAGTATGTGGGCGAGATGACTCTCTGGCGGATTAGCAACCATGTGACGCTGGATGGCAACGGCGGCAAAAGGGCCGGTGCTCGCTGGCATTCGCTTGGGCGGCGAATTGTCTATCTGGCTGACCACCCGATGTCAGCAATCGTTGAGACATTGGTTCATCTCAACGTCGACAGCGAAGACACGCCCGACGTCTACACATTGCTGAAAATCTCAGTGCCGAAGCGCCTCCGCATTGAATCGCTGCAGTTGCCGGACGGCGAAATCTGGAAACATGAGATGGGCATAACGCGAAGCGTAGGTGACGCGTGGATCGCATCATTGAAGAGTCCGCTAGCACGCGTTCCGTCGGTGATCGCTCCACATACCTGGAATTATCTGCTTAATCCCCTCCATCCCGACGCCGCTCAAGTGAAGATCGAGGAGGTGATTCGCGAGCGCTTCGACAACCGCCTCTTCGGCTTTGGGGCGCGTTGATGGGAATAAAGGTGCCGCAGCTGGTTCCGTGTGACATGCAATTCTCTTGCGGGGGGCGTTCATGTTAATCTTTCAATAGACACTGAAGAGTGGACACGAGAAAAAAGAGGAGTAATTCACGCCGTGCTGGCGACTCAAAAAAAGACCGACCTAATCAAGCGCTTCCGCACCCACGAGACGGATACCGGATCGCCGGAAGTTCAAATCGCGATTCTGAGTGAGCGGATCGGCGACCTGACCGAGCACTTCAAGACCCACAAGAAGGATCACGCTTCGCGGCGTGGGTTATTGATGCTGGTCAGCAAGCGCCGCCGCCTGCTGGACTACCTGAAAACGCACGATTCCGATCGCTACCGCGATGTAATCGGCAAACTCGGCATCCGCAAGTAGTCAGAAAGCTCACGTTGAACCGGAAGCACCCAGACCGGACAATGGTCCCGGTCCCCATCCGATACGGAACACCGGACCAAGTCGCGGCCGGCGCCCTGCATGGGTCGTCCGGCCTTGCGCACCCGTGTTCCACGCGCGCACGCCGCGCAATCCCCACACAAGTATCCCAAGCGAACAAAATGAAACGAGGACTCTATGTCTACGAAGCATGAAGTAGCCGTCGAGCTTGCCGGCGGCAAGCGGCTGGTCTTTGAGACCGGTCGCATGGCCAAGCAAGCCTCTGGCGCCGCACTGGTGACCACGGGCGAAACCGTGGTTCTGGCCACCGCTGTGGCCTCTCCCGATCCCCGGGAGGGAATTGACTTCTTTCCCCTCACGGTGGATTACCGCGAGTACACCTACGCCGGCGGGCGCATTCCCGGCGGCTTTATCAAGCGCGAAGGCCGCCCCAGCGAAAAAGAGATTCTGACCTGCCGTCAGATCGATCGGCCGCTTCGTCCGCTCTTCCCCGATGGATTTCGCAATGAAACGCAGCTGATCGCGCTAGTGCTCTCCGCGGATAAGGAGAACGATCCCGATGTGATTGGAATCAATGCGGCGGCTGCGGCCGTGGCGCTCTCTGATATTCCCTTTAGCGCCACGGTGGGCGCAGTGCGCGTAGGCCGCGTGAATGGCGAGTTCGTGATCAACCCCACTTACTCCGAGCGTGCCGGGACCACGGTGAATATCATGGTGGTGGGCCACAAAGACGGCATCGTGATGATCGAGTCGGGCGCAAAAGAGGAGACCGAAGAGGTGATCCTCGCGGCGATCGAGTTTGCACACGAGGAGATCAAGAAGATCGTTGCGGCGATCGATGAGCTGGTGGCCAAGGCCGGCAAGCCGAAGCGGAAGTTTACGGCGCCGGAGACTGACGAAGCGTATTACGCGGAGTTGATGGCGAAGATCGGCGACCGGTTGAAGGACGCACTCGACACCAAGGCCCACGACAAGACCGAGAGCTATGCGCTGGTCAAGCAGATCAAGGATGAGCTTGCGGCTGAACTTCCTGCCGAGGACCCCGCAGCCAAGAAGAAGCTGACGCATTATTACGAACTGCTGCGCGAGCGGATCTTCCGCGAGCAGGTGACGAAGGAGCGCATCCGGCCCGACCGCCGCGCCTTCGACGAGATTCGCGCCATCAGCATCGAGACGAGTGTTCTGCCTCGCACGCACGGGTCGGCGCTGTTTACGCGCGGTGAGACGCAGGCCCTGGTGACGGCAACGCTGGGCACCATGGACGACAGCCAGCGGCTGGAGTCGTACGAGGGCGAGAAGAAGAAGAGCTTCATGCTCCACTACAACTTTCCGCCGTTCAGCGTGGGCGAAACCGGCCGCATGACCGGCGTGGGTCGTCGCGAAGTGGGCCACGGAGCCCTGGCCGAGCGTGCCATCACTGCCGTGCTGCCGGGCGCCGATGAGTCGCCGTATTCGATCCGCATTGTCTCCGACATTCTGGAGTCGAACGGCTCGTCGTCGATGGCTTCGGTGTGCGGAGCCAGTCTGGCGCTCTTCGACGCGGGCATCAAGTTGAAAGGCGCAGTGGCCGGCGTGGCCATGGGCCTGGTGAAGGAGGGCGATGACTATGCCATTCTCACCGACATTGCTGGCGCGGAAGACCACTACGGCGATATGGACTTTAAGGTGGCCGGAACGCGCAAGGGAATTACCGCGCTACAAATGGACATCAAGATCGGCGGCCTAACGCGCGAGATCCTCCAGCAAGCGATGGAGCAGGCGCGGCGTGGTCGGTTGTTCCTTTTGGACAAGATGGACGCGGAGTTGAGCGGTCCGCGCGTGGAGCGTTCGAAGTATGCACCGCGCATCGAGACCGTGATGATTCCCACGGACAAGATCCGCGACCTCATCGGCAAGGGTGGCGCAACGATTCGCGGCATTGTGGAGCAGACGGGCGCCAAGATCGATGTGGACGACACCGGCAAGGTGAGTGTGGCGTCGAGCGATGCTGAGGGTCTAAAGAGGGCTCTGCAAATCATCAGCGATCTAACCGCCGTTCCCGAGATCGGAAAGACGTACCTGGGCAAGGTGGTGCGTCTCGCGGAGTTCGGTGCATTCGTCGAGCTCTTCCCGGGCACCGATGGCTTGCTGCACATCTCTGAGATCGCGGAACACCGCGTGAAAGAGGTCAAGGACGAGCTGCGCGAAGGCGATCAGGTGATGGTGAAGGTTCTCGCCATCGAAGGCAATCGCATCAAGCTGAGCCGTAAGGCACTGATCAAGGAGCAGAAGGCAAAGCTGGCACAGTCGGCCCCGGCTGAAACCGAGGAGACTGCGGCGGCTCCAACGCCGGCACCCGCGCTTGCGGCACCGCCTGCGGCACCAGCTCGCCCACGGCACGAGTTTGACGAACGTCAACCGAGTTCGAATCAGAGCACCATCCTGATCGAGGGTGGCGATGATTTTGACGGAGATGGCGCGGTGGAGTTCGACGAGGAGAACGAGCCGAACTTCAATCGCGTGGATGGTGCGCCTGCACCTGTGGGCCAACAACCCGCTGCAGGAGGACGGCCAGTAGGTACGGCCCGTCGTCGCCGTCGCCGCGGGGGCGCTGGTGGTGGACGTGGTCCCGGCGGCAGGTAGGGATAGGCGAACACAGTTGTGGATCGAGAAGGCCCGGACGATTGGTTCGGGCCTTCTCGTATTTACGGTGACGTTTTGCTGCTATTTCGCGAGTTGCAGGCCGGAATCGGGATGGCTCGACTGGAACGGGTCAGGCGGGAGCGGGGCCGGGGCTGCGCGATCTTCGCGGGCCCTTGCTGCGCGCTTGCTGGCGTACATGCGCAGGTCGGCAGCTATGCTTAACGATTCGGCATCGCCTGCATCGTCAGGAAAGATCGCGATACCCACGCTGGCGCCAATATGCACCGTATTGCCTTCGAGGAGGATGGGGGGCTCGAGAAGTTGCGTCAGAGTCCGCGCTACGCGGACCGCATCGGCGCGATTCATGGGCTCTTCCAGTACCACCGAAAACTCATCCCCTCCGGTGCGGGCCACAGTGTCGGTGCGCCTAACTCTGCCTACGAAAAGCCGGCCAACATGCTTGAGCAACTCGTCGCCGATATGATGCCCCACGGTGTCGTTGACTAGCTTGAAGCGGTCCAGATCGATCAACAGAAGCGCTGCTTGCGAACCAGTGCGCCGCGCCCGCTCGAGGGTACTCGCCAATCGATCGTGAAAGAGCCGGCGATTGGGTAAGCCGGTAAGTTCGTCATGCAGAGCCAGATATTTGTTGTGCTCGATTTGGTCCTCGAGCAGGATCAGGATCATGCCCACGGCGACCACGTATTTGGGCAGGTTCCAGACCTCACCCTCAAGATGGAAGCCGGAGAAAAGCGTGCCCATGACTGGCGCGATGGTAAAAACGTTCGCCCAAGCCATGAATCCCAGAACGGTGATGAAGGCTCCCGCAGTGGCGCGCCGATAGGCATACCAGAAATGGACGCAGCATCCAAAGTAGACAGTGAAGAACACCGCGTTCAAAGCCAGGTCAGGGCCATTGCCGGGCCTGTTCTCGACCGCCAGAAGAAAGGCGGAGAGCGCAGCGTAAAGCAGCACCGAACCCCAGCGCAGCGGATGGTTAAGCTTGCGTATATTCAAAAGCGAAATGACGAGCGGCAGAGCGCCGATCATAATCGCAGCCGGCGCCAGGAGCCAATGAGCGGCGGGCGCGATGCAAATGACGAAAATGTAGAGCGTGTTCGTCGTGAGGATCGCGACTAACATCCAGCGGCTCGAAACGCGGCATCGATAGGGAACGGCTGCCCACATGAAGAGAATGCCTGCCCACGCAAGCGCTGCCGAACCTAGAATGGCGGCCGCCATGCCGAAGATGTCCGGTGCCCCCAGAAACAGGAAAGCGGTAAAGTGAAGAACGATCATCAACCAGCCAACGAGCCATACTCTGGAAGACGATTTTGGTCCATGCCGCGCTACCGAGAAGAAGGCCACGGTGAGCAGAGCAACGGCCGCAACATCAGGGATTTTGCTCAAGTCCACGAGGACCACCTCAGCAAGCAGTCTGGAAGCAAAGAAATCGCCAATCTATACAATCGGCAATTCTTCCATATTCACGATAGCTCTTGTTGATCTTTCAATTAACTTTGGGCGCACTTTCGTAATCTGTCGCCGCGTTCCTTGGGAAGAAGCGGGCAAGTTCCCGTATTGACAACAAGATGGGCGCGCACTCACAACAAAGGAATCGCATCGCGGCAAGCCTTCGACTTCTCGACATAAAAGCATCTCTTCTTCAATGCCTTAGAGATTTCAAGTGAATGAAACGAATGGGTTCGCGCCTCTCATGAACCGAACGCACTCCGCCGATAAGCCAGAAGGCCCGTGGTGTGTGAGAACGCCCTGCCAATATCGATCTTCCGAGGATCTGATGATTTCAATCAAAAGGTATCTCGATTCCGATTCCCCAGGTCCTGTCCTGGACGCCGAGGCTATTCAACAGGATCCGTTTGCAGTGGCCCTCGAAGTGTACGGCTCTATCTTGATCGAGGCGGGCCATTGCAGTTTGGATGCCTGTCCCGGGCTCGGCGATGCTTTGCAGCAATCTCTTGGGCGACTGAAAGCGGAGCTTTGCCCGGGGATGAGGACCGACCAACTCGCAGCACATGGCGAACAGACGCGAGAACAATTGCGCGCATGGGGCCGCGGGGCGGCGCGTCACTACCAGGGGACGGCGCGCGAAGTGAAAGAGATGCTTCTCACCATGGCGCGCACTGCGGAATCGGTGAGCGCGCGCGATCAGCGCAGCGCGGAGCAGATGAGCGCGGTCACGGAGCGGCTCAGGGCGATCGCCACGCTTGAAGACCTGACGGAGATTCGGACGTCGATCGACATCAGCGCGGCGGAGCTGAAGACGTCGATTGACCGCATGACCGAAGATGGCAAGGAGGTCCTCGACCACTTGAAGAAACAGGTCGAGGACTACCAGAGCAAGTTAGAAGAGGCTGAGAAGATTGCTTCGCGCGACGCGTTGACCGGTGTGAACAGCCGCGTGCACGTCGAGGCACAGATCGAGAAGCGCATTGAATCCTGTGCGACTTTCTGCGTGGCTATCGTCGACATCGATGGCTTCAAGAAGGTGAACGACGCGCATGGTCATCTGACCGGCGATGAACTGCTCAAGCAGTTTGCCGGTGAGTTGCGGTCTGCTTGCCGCTCTACGGACATGATTGGACGCTGGGGCGGAGACGAGTTTATTCTGCTCTTCGATTCCTGCCTTGAAGAGGCCGAGGCACAGACCGAGCGCCTGCGCAAATGGGTCTGCGGCAACTACTCGGTGCCGGGAAACAACGGAACTCTCAAACTACGTGTGGATGCCTCGATCGGCCTCGCCGCATATGCCTCCGGCGAGGAGATGAACGAGCTTGTGGGGCGAGCTGATGCGGCGATGTACAAACAGAAAGCGAGGGCGCGGATTAACGTTGCCTGATGGACGGTAGTCCGAGCCGCTGGGACTGAAATACCGGCTCCTCCAAGAACGACATCTGCTGCCCTGTTTTGGGACACTTCCTCATTTGGTGTCGTTCCCGCATGTTCTCCTCTATTTTCTCTCATGCAATCCTTGAGTTCCCCTTCCTCCAGAGAGAAGGTGAAAGAGCGATACCCGCGCAACATGCCGCACTCAACTATTCAACGGCACCGCGCGGGAAGAGGACAAAGGGAAGGCTCGCATGCGATTACTTATTGCCGAAGATGACAGAGCTTTGGGGCTGTTTTTGAGCAGGGGACTTGAGGCCGACGGTCACCGTGTCCGCGTGGCCTACGACGGCGCTGCCGCCGTTGAGGCGTTTCGCGCCGAGATGCCGGATTTGACCATTCTGGACCTGAATATGCCGGTGAAGGATGGCGAGCAGGTGCTCGAAGAAGTTCGCGCGCTCGATGCCGATCTGCCGGTGCTGGTGCTGACCGGACGGCAGGAGGTCGACACGCGGGTGCGCTGCCTCGATCGCGGAGCGGACGACCTGATGACCAAGCCGTTCAGCCTGCATGAGCTGCGCGCGCGGTGCCGTGCTTTGCTGCGCCGCAAGCGCGAGACGCGGCTGCAACTGCGGGCCGGCGATCTGGAACTGGACAGGCTGGATCACACGGCGCGGCGCGGAAGCCGTTTGATCGTCCTGACCAACAAGGAATTTGCCTTGCTCGAGCACCTGATGCTGAATCGCGGCCAGTGTGTCTCGCGGGTCGAGATGCTGGATTCGGTGTGGAATCTGGAGCCGGCGCAAACTACGAACATCGTCGATGTCTACGTCAATTATCTACGTCGCAAGCTCGAAGATCCTCCGCCGGGCCGTTTGATACGCACCGTGCGCGGACAGGGCTACATGGTGCCGTCTGAGGCGGAACTGACGTTCGCCGTGCCGGTGGTCGCGCCAGCCTCCGCCGAGATTGCATCTCCTCCACCGGTGATCGCCGTTTCATAGCGCACCCATACCTTCGGCACACCACACCTTTGCTTCACTACACCTTTGCTTCGCTGTAGAGGAGACTGCTCATGCAACTTTTTCCGGTTCCTCCCTTAAGCCCTCGCATGCGGCCGCGGACTGCTCTGGTGGCCAGTGCCGATCGCAGTTTTCGCCAGCGCCTCGCGCACGTGCTCGGCGGCTTGCGCTGGCAGGTGCGCGAAGCCGAAGGCGGCGCACAAGCCTGGAGTGAGGCTGAAGCTGCGCTGCCCGACGCCGTCATCGTCGATTCCTGGCTGCCGGACCTGGACCTGAGCGAGTTCCTGGGCGAGTTCAAAAACCGATTTCCTGAAGTCGATTTGGTAACGGCCGCAGGCGACGTGGCTGCCGAAAGCCCTCGCGGGCCCTATCGACAAGAGCTGCTGTACGCGCTGCGTCACTGCCAGGAGACGGATACGGCCGCGTGGAACGCAGCGCCTGTCCTCGAAAAATCCGCGGTTGAGATTGCGCGGCCGGAGTCTGCCAAGCCAGCCGCTGCGCCGTTGGCTGCGTCCGCCCCTGGAGCTTGCAGTTTCACCCCGCTTCTTCCGCCTTTGCCTCCGGGAGTGGGCAAGACGATCTCCATCCAGTCCGGACGGATGTCGCAGGGAGTGGAATCGAATCCCGGCGACCGCCTGCCGGAGCTGGTGGGCAATGCTCCGTCGATGCTCGAGGTCAGCCGCCGCGTGCGCCTGGTGGCCCCGCGCATGACCCCGGTGCTGATCGAAGGGCCGACGGGATCGGGCAAGGAATTGGTGGCCGAAGCGTTGCACCGCCTGTCGACGCGCAGCCGCAAGCCCCTTGTCGCCATCAACTGCGCAGCCATCCCTGAAGCACTGCTCGAAGCCGAGCTCTTCGGCCACACCCGCGGCGCGTTTACCGGCGCGGTGCAGGGCCGCACCGGGCGCATCGAAGCCGCCGACGGCGGCACGTTATTTCTGGACGAAATTGGCGAAATGCCTCTGGGTCTGCAAGCCAAACTCCTGCGCTTTGTCGAATGCGGAGAGCTGCAGCGGGTCGGCGACAACGAAACCGTCAAAGTGGATGTGCGCATTCTTGCCGCCACCCACCGGCCGTTGGCGCCGCAGACGCAGAGCGGCGCCTTCCGTTCCGATCTTTACTACCGGCTGGCGGTCTTTCTCATCCGCACGCCGGCGCTGGCGGAGCACGCCGAGGACCTGCTCCCGCTCATCGAGCACTTTTTGCGGAAGCTGGGCAGGGATGCGCCTGTGAAGCGGCTGGACGATAGCGCTCTTGCCAAACTGGGCGCGCACGATTGGCCCGGGAATGTTCGCGAACTCGAGCACGTGCTGGAGCGCGGCATCATTCTGGCCGGGGAGAATCCAGTGCTGACGGCGCGGGAGATCGACTTTGGACTTGCGGTGAACTAGCCACTGCCGGCCTCTTCGCTTGCAACCAGGTTCGGAAAGGGGCGGGCGGCGAAGGATGAGTTTCGTGAGGACGGAATGAGCATGGAAATTGCAACCGGTTTAAGCAACCAGATCGCGCGCTATCTTGACCTGGCTACGGCCGAGGCCAAGCTGACGGCCGTCAACATGGCCAATTTGGACACGCCGGGCTATCGCGCGGCGGGGATGGACTTCGAAGCCGAGATGCGCGGGGCGATCCACGATGTCGAAGCGGGGCGGGCGGCGCGCAAGGTGCGGATTACGGAGGTGGATGGATTGGTCGCGCGTCCCGATGGAAACGATGTCTCCATCGACCGCGAAAGCCTCAACCTGGCCGAGGCACAACTCAAGTTTCGCACCGGAATCGCGCTGCTCAGGCTGGAGTACCAACGCGTCATGGATGCGATCCACGCCGACAAGTAATTCTGCGGCGCGGCGTCAGTCACTGCTAGACCGCGACGATCGGCGGGGGCGGCAATGCCGCAAGGAGAGGCCGCAATGAACTTGTTTGGCATGATGGAAACCTCGGGGACTGCCATGGAGGCGGAGCGGATGCGCGCCGAAGTGGTAGCCGCCAACATGGCCAATGCAGAGACTACGCGCACCGCGACGGGCGGTCCGTATCGACGCCAGGAGGTGGTTTTCGCCGCCAACCGGAGCGACCCCGGCTTTCTCGATTCCATGACGGCAGCATCGGGAGGCGGCATCGCGTCGCAATCTGCGGCGCTCACCATGCCCGCGCTGCCCGGCGGTTCGGCCGTTGCGCCGGGCGTGCATATCTCCGCGGTCGTTCAAGATCCTACGCCCCCGCTCAAGCGCTACGATCCGGGGCATCCCGACGCGGGTCCGGACGGTTACGTCTCCTATCCCGACATTAATCCGCTCACAGAGATGGTGGACCTGATGGGGGCGACGCGTGCATATGGTCTGAACGGCGCTGCCGTGCAGGCTGAGAAGGGCATGATCACGTCGGCGCTGGAGATTGCCAAGTCCTGACCTGGGCGCGCATGGGTTTGAGAGTACGGGCATCGCGAACGGGCGGGAGAATGAGGTCGAGGGAGCATACAACATGTTTTCGGCAGTGAATCTGGTAACGGCTGCGTCGGGAACAACAAGCGCGGGCGCCGCGAATTCGTTTGCAGCGCAGGCGCCACAGACCAACGCATCGTCTCCCTTCGCCGAACTGATGACAGATGCCGTAGGGCAGGTCAATGCGCTGCAGCAGCAGGCGCAAGCCGCGGTGACCGGCCTGATGACCGGCTCCGGGGTAGATGTGCACCAGGCGATGATTGCCACCGAGAAGGCGGATATGGCCTTCGAACTGGTGCTGGCTGTGCGCAACAAGGCTGTCCAGGCCTACCAGAGCGTAATGGGCATGCAGTTTTGAAGACAGCTTCCAGCTTCTCGCTCCCAGCCTTGATCGCGGAGCGCCGCAAATTCGCGTCGCGGCAAAGAGAAAGCTGGAAGCCAGGAGCTAGCAGCTAATCGCTGAAACCATGGCTACGGGAACACAGTTGGAGAAGACTCCGCCGCCGCTGGGGCAAGTGCAGCAGGGCGGAAGGTGGTCCGGGCTTTGGAGCCTGGCGTGGGTGCGCTGGGCGCAGATGGCCCCCGCGCAGCGCGGCTGGCTGATGGCTGCGGCCGCGATGCTGGTGGCGCTGCTGGGTGGGCTGGCGTGGTACGGTCTCAGTCCCGACTGGCGCACGCTCTACACCGGCCTCGAACCGGATGACGCGCGGCAGATGGAACAGGTCCTCGCACAGGCGCAGATTCCTTTTGAGCCCACCGCCGACGGCTCAGGCATCCTGGTTCCGGCAGCACAACTGGACAAGGCGCGGCTGGCCGCCGCAGCCAAGGGTGGTGTGAAGAGTGGCCGGCTGGGATTCGAGATCTTCGACAAGCCGAACTGGGTAGGGTCGGAGTTTGACGAGCAGGTGAATTTTCAGCGGGCTCTTGAGGGCGAGTTGGAGCGCACCATCGGCACGCTCTCCGACGTGGCTTCGGCGCGCGTGCATCTGGTGATGCCGCACGACTCGCTGTTTCGCGACCAGGAGCGTCCGGCCAAGGCCGCCGTGGTGATCAGGCTGCGCCACCGTTCGCTGGCCGAGGGCGAGCCCGATGCCATCCGCAATCTGGTCGCTTCTGCTGTTGACGGGCTGTCGCCGGAACACGTGGTGCTGGTGGATGCAGCGGGCAATTCTCCGCTGGGACCCAGGACCGCCGAGGCCATGCAACTGAGCGCCGAGCAGGCCCTTGAAGACAAATTGATCGCGACGCTCGAACCGGTGACGGGCGTGGGCAACGTGCGCGCCTCGGTTACGCTCGATTACGACGCCGAGGCTGCCGAAGAGACCGACGAGAACTACGATCCCGGGAAAACCGTCACCCTCGCGCTCGAGCGTACGGAACAGACAACAGGAGCGCAGCCCGTCGCCGCCGGGGTCCCGGGCACCGCCTCCAATGCACCCAACACCCAGGCCGTTCCCGTTTACCCGCACGAAACCGCTGCGCCCCAGTCCGCCAAAAGCGAGTCCGGAACCTACGGAGTTTCGAAGACCGTGCGCCATGTGGTGGATAATCCCGGGCGCGTACGCAGGCTCACCGCGGCCATCGTCGTCAACGACCGGCTGATGCAGCCGGCGAGCAAAAACCATGCCGCGGTTTGGCAACCGCGTTCCCCTGATGAGCTGCGCAATCTGACGGCGCTGGCTCAGGCGGCAGTGGGATTCGACACGGCGCGCGGCGACTTGGTTACAGTGCAGGATCTGGCCTTCGACGAGAACCGCCCGCAGCCTCCAGCCACGCTCGCCGAACAGTCGTTGCGGACCGCCGAAGGCTCGCCGAATCTGGTAAAGTATGCCGCGCTGCTGATGGGCTTGCTTGTCGTAGTGGCCTTCGGGCTGCGGCCGGCGATCCGCCACGCCGGCAAGGCGCTCGCAACGCCGGACACCGGGAAGAGTGCGCGCCGGGAACTGCCTGCAAGTGCGGGAGCCGCCCAGTCGCAGGTCCCGCTCGGGCCGCCTGAGCCGGCGGAGATCGATCCCGAGCGGCTGCGTTCGCAGGAGATCTTCGACCAGGTGACTACGCATCTGAAACGGGAGCCCACGCAAAGCTCGCGGCTGTTGCAAAGTTGGATTCACTCGGATTGATGCCCGAGATCGGGCTCCTGGCGTAAGGAACGTGAAACGGGCGGGAGCATGAAGGAAATGAGACGGGTCGGGGGAGACAGGGAAAGGAACGGATTTTGGCAGAGCAGGGAATCGAGAGCGGGGCGACGCGGCGGCGCCAGGCTGCCAATTTCTCCGGGGTGCGCAAGGCGGCGATCCTGCTGGTCGCCGTGGGCGAGGAGCTGGCCAAGGAGGTGCTGCGCGCGCTCCCGGAACCGGACGTGCAACGTATTACCGAAGAGCTGGCCGACCTGCGCGGCATCACGCCGGAACTTTCCGCAGAAGTGATCGAAGAATTCTGGCAGCTTCTCGACACCCATCATTTCATCGTGCATGGCGGCCTGGACTACGCGCGGCGGCTGCTGGTCGACACCTTCGGCAAGGAGCGCGCCGACGATCTGCTGACGCTGATGCGCCAATCGCAGGAGGCGGCGCAAGGCAACCTGGCCAAGCTCCAGCGTACCGATCCCCAGCAGCTGGGCAAACTGCTCGACTCTGAGCACCCGCAGACCATCGCCCTGGTTCTGGCTCACCTTGATCCGCGCCGCGCCTCGACAGTGCTCGACAACCTAAGTGAGGACCACAAGGTCGTGGCCGTGCAGCGGCTGGCCGAGATGCGGCAGTTTTCGCCGGAGATGGCGCAAAAGGTAGCGCTGATTCTGCACCGGCGCCTCGAGAGCGTGGGCGATACGGCGCGCCGCAGCTACTCCGGGTTCAAGGCCGTCGCAGATCTGCTGAACCGGCTCAATGCCGAGGAAGCAAAGAAGATTCTCGAAACCATCGAAGAGGACCAGCCGGAACTTGCCCTTAGCATACGCAATCTGATGTTCACCTTTGAGGACCTCATTACCGTGCCCCCTGCCACGATTCGCGAAATCGTTTCCGGCGTCGACAAGCGGCAACTGGCACTGGCTCTGCGCGGAGCCAATGAAGACCTGCGTGCACAGATCTTCAAGGCCATGAGCTCGCGCGCGGTCGAGATGCTCAAGGAAGACATGGAGGTGCTGGGCCCTGTGCGTTCGCGCGAGGTGGCGCAGGCGCAGCAGGAAATTCTAAACCTGGCGCGCCGGCTCGAGGCTGAAGGGAAAGTGATTCTGAAGCTGGAAACAGGCGACGAAATGATGGCGTAGCGAACTGAGGGGCAGCAAAGGAAGCCGGCGTGACGATCGACAGTTGGCGGTGGAATGAACGACGCATCGCGGGGAAAGGGAAGCTTCGAGCAGGGGACCGCAGGGCAGGGCGGCGGCGGAGGCGACAGGTCCGTGGAGAGCTTTGAGTATCCCGCTTGCCCCAACGCGCCGCCCGTGCTCGCCTGGGATGGCTGGGCCGAAGCCGATGAGGACGCCGCCGTGGAGCCACTACCAGACGGTGCTGTCCGGACGGAAGAGCGCGTCGCCAGCGCGAACTTCGAAGAGCGGCTCGCCGCGGAAACGCGCCAGGCGTTCGGATCCGGACTAGAACGCGGCCGCGAAGAGGGCCGCCGCGCCGAGCGGGAGGCACTCGCTCCTACCGCGGCAGCGGAGGCCGAGCGCCACCGCCGGCAGGCGGCCGAACTCGTCGAAAAGTTTGCCCGCGAGCGCGAGCGCTATCTCCAGGCCATCGAACAGGAGGTGGTACGCCTGGCACTGGCCGTGGCGGCGCGCATCCTGCGCCGCGAAGCGCAAATGGATCCCCTTCTGCTTACGGGCGCGGTACGCGTGGCATTGGGGCAATTGGCGGCGACGTCGGAGATCCGGCTGCGTGTGCCCGCCAAGGAAGCTGACATGTGGAAGGAAACCATCGCCTTGTTGCCCAAGCTGAATGTGAAGCCGCTGGTGGCGGCAGACGAGGGTATGCTGCTTGGCGAATGCGTAATCGAAAGCAAAGTGGGAACCGTCGATCTGGGAGTTCGCTCGCAGTTGGGCGAGATCGAGCGCGGTTTCTTCGACCGCGCCGGCACGGCCGATGGACCGGCGCGCCCATCTGTATTGAGCGGAGCACCGGATACGCCGCCCGTCGAGGCGCGCGGATGACAGCGCAGCTCGAACGCTACTTCTCGCGGTTGCAGCGTCGTCAGCCCTGGCGCTGGCGCGGGCATGTTCTCGAATCGGTGGGCCAGACCATCGAGTCGGCGGGCCCTCCCGTATCGGTGGGCGAGTGCTGTGAGATCGAGGACCGCATGGGCCGATCTCATCAGGCCGAGGTGATCGGCTTTCGCGGGTCGAATGTGTTGTCCATGCCGGTCGAGACCACCGAGGGAATTCGCTTTGGGGATGCGGTGTGGGCGCAGGAAACAAAGCCCGAGATCGAGGTCGGTCCGGCGCTGATGGGGCGGGTGTTGGATGCAATGGGAGCGCCCATCGATGGGGGCCCTCCTCCGGTGGCCGCGACCACGTTACCTCTGGACGGCGCGGTGCGTCCAGCGCTCGACCGCGCGACCATCGGCGAGCCGCTTGGCACCGGCATTCGCGCCATTGACGCAATGCTTACCGTGGGCCGCGGCCAGCGCGTGGGCATCTTCGGCGGATCGGGCGTGGGCAAGAGCACCCTGATCGGTATGATGACGCGCAATACGGAGGCCGAAGTGACGATCGTTGGCCTGGTGGGCGAGCGCGGGCGCGAGGTGGGCGAGTTTCTACGCGATTCTCTGGGCAAGGAGGGGTTGGCGCGCGCCGTGGTTGTGGTGTCCACCTCCGACCAGTCCCCGCTGCTGCGCATGCGCGCGGCGCTCACGGCTACCACATTGGCCGAATACTTCGCCGCCCAGGGCAAGCACGTGCTGCTGGTGCTCGATTCGCTTACACGCTTCGCCATGGCGGCCCGCGAGATTGGACTCGCTGCCGGGGAGCCGCCCACGGCCAAGGGCTACACGCCCTCGGTCTTTGCGCGCCTGGCGCGTTTTGTGGAGCGCGCCGGCTGTTTTCAGACCGGCTCGATCACGGCGTTCTATACCGTGCTGATGGAGGGCGACGACCAGCAGGATCCAATTGTGGATGCGGTGCGTTCCCTGCTCGACGGGCACATTGTGCTTTCGCGCGCGATGGCGGCCGAGGGCTGGTACCCTCCCATCGCGGTGCTGGATTCGATCAGCCGGCTCATGCCCGCAGTGGCTGGAGAGGCTCACCGCGAGCAGGCCGCGCTGGTGCGCAAGTTGCTGGCGATTTATGCGCGCTCGGAAGATCTGGTGCGCATCGGCGCTTACAAGGCGGGCGCCGATCCCGATCTCGACCGTGCCCTGCGAGCGCACGACGCGATTCGCGCCTTTCTGGCGCAGACCGCCGGCGAACGGATTCGCTTTCCCGAATGCCTGCGCCGTCTTGCTGCCCTGGCCGCGGAGGTTTGAGTTATGGCCGTCTCGCGCGCCATGCGACGCCTGCTACATGTTCTCGAGATTCAGGAAGAGGAGTGCCGTGCGGCCATGGAGTCGGCGCGGGCGGAGCTAAAGCGACTGGAACAGGCACTCACATGGAATGTGGAACGCGAGCGCGGCGGGAGGAGGCTGGTTGCGGCCAGCGCCGCGACCGGCGAGATCGCGGACCGGATCGCGGGAATCGAGGAGACCCGCGTTGCCAAACGCTTCGCCTTAGCGCTGTCCCCGCGCATTGCGGAATCGAAATCGGCCGTTGATTTGCGGCAGCGCGAGTTCCTCGGCAAGCGCATCGAACGCCGGCAGACTGAGACGCTTATCGAGGAGGCGGAAGCCCTGGAGCGCGTTGAAGCAGGGCGGCGTGCGCAACGGGATCTCGATGACTGGTTTCTGAGCCGGCGTGCGACCTCGGGTGAGGCGCGAGGCGACGAAATGCTGGAGAATGCTCATCGGCCAACGGGCTGCGCGTCGCAGCAAACCAGAGAATCTTGAGGGAAGATGTGCAACAGTTCAGGAGCGCATCTCGAATTGGGAAAAATCAGTTCCATCCCTGACATTCTTCTAACCCCTCTCAACCTTTTTTTGGCACGCCGTCTGCACCTGATTCCCGCATGACCGCAGCAGTTCAAATGGACCTCGGTGCAGAGTTGGCAGCAGGTGGGCAGGCTGGGAAGGGGCAGAGCCTGGTGGCAGGAATTCGGCTTGGCAAGGAACTGAGCACGAACTGGCTGAAACCTGCGAGCGGCAATCTTGCAACCGGTTTGGCTTCGGAAGCGCCGAGCTTTCGCTCGAGCTGGCAATCCCAAGTGAATGCCTGGCGGGGAGTTTCACGGGGAACCAACCGCGTGGAGAGCCAAGACACGAGCGAAGCCGGCACGGTCATTACGATAAATGCCGTTCCCAAGAGCCTTACTGCGAAGCTTGAACAAACTTCTGTATCCGTCCATGTGGCAAGCTCAAGCCTTCAATCGGACACTGCCGTAACAAATCAACACGTGTCGTCTCCTGGCTTGGCCGGTCAAAAGAGAACTTTGCCTGACACCAGCCACTCCACATGGAAGGCCGTCGAAAACTCCATCACCCATACAACGTCAAGCGGGAACGCAGACGGAACTGCAACAGAGCATCCTGGATCAGCGACTCGGAGTCGCGCAGACTCGGCAGCTCCAGCGGTTAACCAAGAAAATGCTGCACCGGCAGCGACTGGGGGCGCACAAGCGACTGCGCCCGCCATCAAAGCGCCGATCCCGCTTCCGACCGCTCCAGCCAAATCGCAAATTTCTACCCCGGCGCAAACGGCCGAGACAACTTCTGTGCCTGGGCCGAACTTCGCACCTTCGAATTGGCGCTCTACGCAGTTTTCGGGATCGGTGCAGTTGTCGGCATCGTCGCAGAACTCAGGATCGGCGCAACTGTCTGCACCGGCGCAACTGTCAGGACAGTCGCAATTGCCGGGACCGCAATCGTCCAGTGCAGAGGAGACCATGAGCGCCGCAACAGGTGAGTTCGCGACAGGCACGCCCAGCACCGGCGCGGCGGCTGGCGTCCGGACGCAAAGAGTGCACGCGGACGCGGGGTTCAGTCTACGCAACACGACGCAAAGCGCAGCGACGCATGAGGCTGCCGCGTCTGCTACGGAGGATGCCGGTGAGCCAACAGCGAGCCAGCGGATCACTTCGCTTTCTTCTTCGGACCCAGGCTCCGCGGAATCGTGGCACCAAACATCGATCGCTCACGCTGCCGTAGCGAACGAAAGTCTCTCGAGCCAGTCCGTTCCGACCTCAAGCGCACGCAACATCGATCATCCTGCATCCGCCGAGAGCATCGCACCTTCCGCCGCGCACCTCGCGACCGTGTCCGGTGCGGTCCTGGCCAGCGCCGATATGCTGCAAGACATTTCGAAGCCATTCGCAGAACGTGCCACGACCCATGCAGCGAAACACGATGGGACTGGGGAAAGCATCGCAAGCGCAACGCAGATTTCCGCGGCGCATCCGACCGGCGTGGTCGCGGCTACATCTTCGGGGTTGCAGATTCCGGGAGCGTCCCAAATCTCCACGGCGTCAGCAGCACACAACCAGCCGGTGGTAGCAGCGGCTTCGACGGGGACAACTTCGACGGCATCGACTACTCAGGACACGATCTCCGCGCTTGATACGGGGACTTCGCCGGGCACACCCGCATGGACCCACGCGGGAAGCCAGCACGCGGAGGCGGGCTTTCGCGATCCTGCACTGGGATGGGTAGGTGTTCGCGCGGACCTGAACGCCGGCGGCATTCATGCCACCCTGGTGCCGAGTTCCACGGAGGCCGCTCAGGCACTGAATGGGCACCTGGCCGGACTCAGCACGCACCTGGTGGAGCAGCAATCGCCCGTGGCCTCCGTGACCATGGCCGCGCCGAGCGAGGGCGGGGTAGAAAACGGTATGGGCCAGCACATGCAACAGGGCGCGGAGGGAAATCCCCAGGGCAATGCACGCGAAGAAGCACAAGCAGGTACACAGGAAAATGCACCGCCGGCTTCGCGCACTTCTGTTCTGGATGCGACGGCGCAAGCCGGAACTCGGGACTCGCTCACGCACACAGAAGATCTACGCGGTACGCACATTTCCGTGATGGCATAAGTCCTATGCGCACACGACAGAGGCAATGCAGGGAGGAAAGATGGCAACAGCAGCGGGAATCTTCAATCAGCAAACCACAGCCGGGCAGGCGCTGACGGGCAACGCGGCAACGCCTAGGGCCAGCGACGCATCCGGCACGAGCAGCACCAGCAGTTCGAGCGACACGAGCAGCAGCTCGGCCACCATTTCGGCCAACGACTTTCTTACGCTGCTGGTGACCGAGATGAAGAACCAGGACCCGACCGCGAATACGGACCCGAACGAGTACATCAACCAGCTTGTCAACGTGAACAGCCTGGAGCAATTGATTGACATCAACCAGACGCTGAGCGGGGACAGCACATCGAGCTCCTCCGGAACTGGCACGACGCCTGTAGTCACCAGGGCCGGGACAGCGGCCAATCAGGCCGGGTCGCCGCTCTCCACCACATCTGGCGCCGCGGCCTCCAGCGCACCGGCAGCGCAGACGGCCGCCGCGCAGCGCATGTCGGGCAATTTGAGCGCTCCCAACGCCAGCCCGACAGCGTTACGCGTGGGCCATGCGTTGGCTGGCCGGACGAATGCTGCCTCGGTGCAGGGAAATTCGCCTGCAAATCAGTGAACTGTGCCTGGCTCACCGCTTGGCGCAACTGCAACTGACGCATCAAGGAGATAAACGATGGCAAGTTTCTCGATTCCGCTCACGGGACTTAAGGCCGATTCGACGGCTTTGAACACCGTCGCAAACGATCTTTCTAATATGAGCACTACGGCCTTCAAGGCGCAGTCGACAAATTTCTCCGATCTCTTCTATCAGCAGGTGGGTACCAATGGCGCCGGTGACTTGGTTCAGGTAGGAGCAGGCGTAAAAGTGGCCTCGAATGAGATTGATTTTACGGCCGGCACGCCGACTTCGACCGACGTGGCCTCCAACGTTGCACTGCAGGGCAGCGGTTTCTTTGTCGTGGATGACGGCGCCACGCAGTTCCTGACACGCGATGGGGATTTTCAAACGGATTCGACGGGAAACCTGATCACGACGAACGGCGACAACGTGATGGGATATCCGGCGGTGAACGGCACGGTGAATACCGCCGCTGCGTTGACAGGGATCAACATCCCGATCGGCCAGGTACAGAATCCGCAGGCCACCAGCACCTTCGGGATGACCGCCAACCTGGATTCGTCTGCTACTGTGGGCACCTCCTATCCGGCGCAGATCAAGATATTCGATTCGCTGGGCAACTCGTATGAGGCCACGGTGAATTTCACCAAGACCGCAACCAATACGTGGTCCTACAACATCACGGTGCCAGATACGCTGTCTTCCGCGAGTAGCGCGGCGGCGGCCGCGACGATGAACGTGGGCTCGACTCCATCCACTGCGACGACGGTGACCGCTCCGCTAACGGCGGCAACACCTGCAACGCCGTCCTGGCTTGCAACCCTTACGCCGTCATCGAGCAGCGCCGGTGGGAACACGACCTACGCCTATAACTTTGGCGCCAACGGTGGCGCTGGCAACGCGGTAGATGGCAGCACAAATCTCACCATCGCCGGAAACTCGATTACTCCTGCCGGCGGCAACCCCGAAACGATGGCCGCCTTGAAGACGCAGTTGGATGCGCTGGTGACGGCCGGCACTCTGGTCTCCGACAGCATAAGCGGTAATACGCTGTCGATTACCATGTCCAACGCGACGGCTGCCGCCGCGAACACGACCCTTACGATGAAGGGAAATCTGACTGGGACATCCGACGTTTACACCTTCAATACCGGCGGCACGGTCAATGCGAATTCAAATCTGACAATTACCGGACAAAAGGCAGATGGCACGGTCGCCAGCATCATTCCGCCTACGTTCGTAAGCGGCGAATCGCTGACCGCCTATGCAAATGCATTGACCACTGCCATCGGCAACGCCGGCATCACCAACGTGACGGTCACGCCCAATGCCGGAAACAACACATTAACCATAAAGGGCTCCAACCTCGCCGTATCGAACACCCTCAGCGAAGATATGGCGGGAACAACGACGAATTACAACTTCAACCCGAGCGCCACAGTCGACCCGACGACAAACTTCAGCATCACCGGACAGACAGCGACGGGCGCTCAAGCAACCATCGCCGCGCCAGCAGTAACGGCCGGCATGTCGGTGGCCACCTACGTCGGACTTTTGCAGACGGCCATTGCTAATGCCGGTGGTCCTGGCATTCCGCTTGTCGGCGTGTCGGTGTCCTCCAGTGGCGGGCAGGTGACCCTTACCGGCGCCAATATGCAGGTCGCGAACAGTATGGTCCAGGACGTGTCGGCGACCAAGAATACTTATACCTTCGGGTCAAGCGGCGGCGCGCAGACAACTGTGGACCCCGGCAGCGACCTGACGCTAACGGGACTGACAGGGACCGGCAGCACGGCCACCATCACCGCGCCAACCATAACCGCCAACGAATCGATATCCGCCTATGCCGGGGCGTTGCAATTGGCCGTCAACAGTGCGGGCATCGGCGGCGTTTTGGTCACAGGCAATAATGGCGTATTGACGATCACCGGCGCTAACGTTACCACAGCCGGCAGTGTGATACAGGATGCGGTAGCTTCAGCCAACGCCAGCGGCATAATGACTTTTGACTCCAGTGGCAATCTTGCGAGCCCGGCCGCCAACATCAGTGGTATTAACTTTGGCGGACTCTCCGATGGCGCGGCCGCTCTGGGGATGACATGGGACGTTCTCAGTGCGAGCGGAAAACCGACAATCGGCCAGGTCGATACGGCCTCCGCGGCCTCGGGAACCAGTCAAAATGGCTATGCCACCGGCCAATACGAAAGCTTCGCCGTGGGCGCCGATGGAACCGTCACGGTTACGTACAACAATGGCCAGCAGCAAAACGTGGGGCAGATTGCGCTTGCCACTGTTGCCAATCTCCAGGGACTCACGATGCTAGGCGACGGCGATTATGGGGTCACGCAAGCCAGCGGCGCGGCAGCCATCGGGACTTCAGGCAGCGCTGGGCTGGGTACGATGGAGGGTGGCGCACTCGAGGCGTCCAACGTGAATATCTCTACCGAGTTCTCCGATCTGATTGTCGCGCAGCGCGCGTTTGAGGCTAACGCAAAATCAGTCACTACATTCGACACGGTTACGCAGGACACGATCAACATGGTTCATTGAGACGCCTCCTCCGGTTTGCAGATCCTTGAGGGCGGCCTTCGCGGGCCGCCCTATTTTTTCGCCTCTGGCCGAATCTCGATGAACAAGCCCTTGCTGTGCGCCAGCACAGTTTCCTTCGCATCGGCGATCACAGCTTCTGCCCAGTGCTTTCTTCCTTCAGTCCGCACCACGCGTCCTTCAAGCCGGAGCGGCGCGCCACCCGGCACCGGGCGCAGATATTCGACTTCCATCTTTCGCGTCATCGACGGATGGCCAAGGGCGCGCACCGCCTTGCTCATGGCCTCGTCGAGAAGCGTCGCAATGATTCCACCGTGCAGAAAGCCGGGGTGGCCCTCAAAGGCTTCCGGGACAACAGGGAGGCTGACGACGGCGCCGTCCGAAGCGAGCAGGAACTCCAGGCGCAGCCCGTTTAGATTGGCCGGACCGCAGCCAAAGCAGCGATTGCCGGACGAGTGAGCGAAAGAGGTGAGAGGTTCGTGGGAGTGAAGCTGCATGATTTCAGAATACTTGCTTCGCATCGCGTCGACTGATCTGGCGGCGCGCGGATTCAGCAGTCTGCATCTGCTCCCTTGACCAGCCCGGCATCGCCCGCGCAGACTGAAGAGGCGGAGTTCGCAGGAACATCCGTGAATCCCCGGAGGACATTCCCATGACCAACGTCAATCGCAGATCTGTACTCGTGCAAATGAGCGCGTTGGCAGGCGCCGCGCTCCTGGCTTTAGCCACCCATCCCGCTCCCGCCGCTGCTCAAACTGCACACGCCGACCTCGTCAATGCCCAGGGAACCACCATTGGCCACGCCGAATTCTCTACCGTCGCCGACGGGGTCAAGGTCTCCGTAACGGTCTCCCAACTTTCTCCCGGCGAGCACGGGATCCACATTCACAACGTTGGCAAATGCGATGGCCCCGCTTTCACCACGGCCGGAGGTCATTTCAATCCCACCGGCGCCCACCACGGAACGCACAACGCACAAGACCCACATCCGCATGTCGGCGACTTGCCAAACCTGGTTGTATCAGAGAAGGGAACCGGCGAGCTAACATTCACCGCGCTAGGCGCCACGATTAGCGAAGGCCCGAATTCTCTTTTCCACGAGGGCGGCACGGCCCTAGTGATTCACGCCAAAGCGGACGATCTCACCAACGATCCGTCCGGCAACTCTGGCGATCGCATCGCCTGCGGTGTGATTGTCCAGTAGGCCCGGCAAGCCCAGTAAGTATCGATGCGGTAGTTCGAACCCGTGCTGGGCTACCATACTTAAGATGCGACTGCTAAAGCTGGCTGCGACGGTGGCTTCGGGCCTGGCGCTCGCAGTTTGCGTACTTATGATCCCCGCCGGTTGTCACGTCCAGTCCGCGCTCACCCCACAACAGGCGGAGGGAAAACGGCTCTACGACACGGGCTGTGCGCACTGCCACGAAGAGAACGACCTGCGTCTGAAGAAGGTCCCACCGAATCTGCACGGCCTCTTCAGCCACAAAACGTTGCCGGATGGGGCTCCGGCGACCGATGCGGAAGTCGAGCGGATTCTGTTGGCAGGTAAGGGAATGATGCCCTCGTTCGCGTATCAGATGACTCAGGAGCAGCGGGACAGGCTGCTGGCTTATTTGCACACCTATTAACGCCCGCTCTCAAGCCCCATTTCCGTCAGGTCTCTGCGCAGCAAGGCTCAACCCGGCATCAAGATATACTTGGAGTTCTATGGCAACCGAAAAAACATTCTATTTGGAGACCTTCGGCTGCCAGATGAACGCCCATGACTCCGAAAAGGTGATCGGCACCCTGCGCCAACAAGGCTACCGGCAGGTCGAAGCCGAGGAGGATGCCGGTCTGATCCTCTACAACACCTGTTCCATTCGCGACAAGGCGGAGCAGAAGGTGTTTAATCGCCTGAACGATTACAAGAAGCTTCACAAACAAGGGAAGCGGTTTGCCGTCCTGGGCTGCGTCGCCCAACAGGAAGGCGAAAAGATCTTCGACCGTGCGCCGTATGTTTCGCTGGTCTCGGGGTCGGCCTCGTACCGCAAATTGCCGGAGATGCTTACGCGCCTGGAGGCAGGCGAAAGCCGCATTACCGGTCTCGACGACCGCCAGACGGACGAGGCCTTCGAGACCGAATTTACGGCGCGCCTGAATCCTTACCGGGCTTACATCACCATCATCGAGGGCTGCGATAAGTTCTGTTCCTACTGCGTGGTACCGTACACGCGTGGCAAGGAGCGCAGCCGGACGTCGTCTTCGGTGCTGATGGAGGCGCGGCGCATCGCCGATCTTGGATACACCGAGATCCAGCTTCTGGGCCAGAATGTGAACAGCTACCGCGACCCGGAAGGGAAGCGCAGCTTCGCGGAATTGCTGGCAGCCGTGGGCCAGGTACCAGGCATCCGGCGCGTTCGCTTCATGACCAGCCATCCCCGCGACTTTACGCGCGACATTGTTGACGCCATCGACGCTGTGCCGACACTCTGCGACCATGTACACCTCCCGGTGCAGTCGGGTTCGGCAAGGATTCTGGCAAGCATGGCCCGCGAGTACACCCCGGAGTGGTACCTCGAGCGCATCGCATGGATCAAAGCGGCCAAGCGGCGCATCTCGATTTCGACCGACATCATTGTGGGCTTCCCGGGTGAAACTGGCGACGATTTCATCCAGACCATGGACCTGCTTGCCGAGGTGGAATACGATTGCGTCTTCGCCTTCAGATACTCGGCCCGCCCGAATACGCCCTCTCTGGTGATGATCGACTCCATCCCCGATACGGAGAAGGCTCAGCGGCTTCAAGTGCTGCTTGAACGGCAACGCGAGATACAAAGGATCAATTATTCCAAGCACATCGGGCAAGTTATTGAGGTAATGGTGGAGGGCGTGAATCCGGCCCGCGGGCAGGTCTCGGGTCGGAGCAGCCAGAACAAGCCAGTCAACACCGAGTGGTCGGGGCCCATTGCGCCGGCCCCTGGCAGCTATCTTCGAGTCAAAATAACGGGGGCTTTTCCCAACAGTCTGGTGGGCCAGGCCGTCTAAGATTGCAATGGTTCTTGAAGAGGGAACTGATGGACATTGAAGTGCGGATTCGTGGCCTGATGATGGACCCGGCAACCAATATGCCGATCGTGGTGCTGAAGGATGTGGGCTCCGACGCCGTGATGCCCATCTGGGTTGGGATCTTTGAGGCCAATGCGATTGCGCTGGAGATAGAGAAGATGTCGGCCGCGCGGCCCATGACACACGATCTCGCACGTAACCTAATCCGTCACCTCAATGGTGAACTGGAACGCGTTGTGATTACAGAGCTTAGAGACGACACATTCTTTGCGGTTCTGTGGCTTCGGCAGGGGGAAGAACCTGTAGTCATCGACGCGAGGCCCTCCGACGCAATTGCGCTCGCATTACGTGCCGATTGCCCGATCTTCGTCGCGGAAAAGGTCATGGAGAGCGCCAAGCTCAATACCACCGGCCCGCCAGAGGGGCCCACTGCCGAGCAGTTGCGCGGGTGGCTTGAGGGGTTGAACGACGAAGACCTCGGCCGCTACAAGATGTAATCCAGCCAAGATCTCAAGACTTGATCAGCTAGCGCGAAGCAAGGGGAACCGAGCTGTCAGGACCCTGACGCTCTTGGTCGCATAGCCGCGCGGTCGACTCCCTCGAGCAAATTCTCGAGTTCGCCCAAAGGGAAGTGAGTGTACGCAGCGGTCGTAATACGTTGCAGGATTTGGCTTTGCTGTGTCTTAGTCGCGTAGGAGTCTAGTATACAGAATATCTGTTATCGGACATGATTACGGCTTCCGAACCAGCCCTGATTGCTCTGAGGTCCTCTTTTGAATCCACGTCCAACGCGGAATGTACATGTCCTGATAACCGTCCCCCGAGATCTCGACGTCGGCATTGTCTGCGAGGCGGCGAACGCGAACGCGCCCGATCTCGCACATGCACCGCCATGTGTCGCGCAACGCGCAGCAGTCTGCGTAGAGCGCGTAGTGCATGTCGGGTGACCACTGCATTGGCGAAAGTGCATTGGAGCGACGGAATAGTCGCTTTCTTCCTTCGCCAGAGGGATGTATCGCCCAGTAAGCCTTCTCATGGAAGTAAGCGATCCACTCGCCATCGGGAGACCAGGTCGGGTAAGGGTTTGCGCACATGATATGCCCTGTGCAATCCGGTCCTCCGTGAAAGAGGTCGCGCGACGTCTGGGCTACGGTATCCCAAATACGAATCGCTCCGGGTCCGGCTGACTCCTTGTCTCCAGCGAAATAGACCATCTGTTTTCCATCTGGCGACCAGCACTGCGGTGTTACCCCGACGGCTTTTCCGTCGACGACGCGGTCTGCTTTGCCAGATGCCAGATAAAAAACGAGCAACTGCCGGTGAGGGTCGTTGTCAGACTGCTCAACCATCGCGAGTTTAGAGTTGTCGCGACTCCAGCACATCTCGGAAGGCAGGACGATTTGCGGGTACTTGCGGACGCCTCCCCCGTCGGTAGGCACAATTGCCAGGTAGTAGTGGTGATCGGCTTCTAAGTCGCAAGTTTTCCACGACGGGCATGGGTTCACCTCCCAATACGGAAAAGCCGCCAGTGTTCCATCCGGCGAGAGCATGCCCTCGTAGGAGAATGAGTGGCCCACAGCTCCAGGAATCGCGACCTTCTTCCAGTTATGCTTAGCGTAGTACCCTATCGGTGCAGTGCTCAGTTCGCCGTGGTCGAACATGGCTACTGAGATCCCAGCCTCCGCAGGCAAGTTCTGGAGTTCGTCTTGAAGGCTGCGCTCCCCTGCCCAACAAACTCCCGCCAACGCCAGCCCGCTTAGCCATGCCACTCCCATTCGCTTTCGCATGGGTCACCTCACTAGGGCAAGCGTAGGCGAAAGTTGGATTCGGGTGAATCCTGACTGGGACACTTTTTCAACTGTCACAATGCGAATCCCCAGGGCACAGTTCACGCGGACGTTCTAGCCGGATCGTCGAAAATAGAGGTAGGAACCAGGAACGTCAGTTCCGGACTTCGGCCAATAATTGCTCGATCTCGGCCTTTTCGGAAGCTGCGAGGCCGAGCAGCGGGGCCCGGGAGCGGCCGCCGTAGTAGCCATTGAAGTCGCACGCGAACTTCACGCCGGCGATGCCCAGACTTCCGACGATCCGCTGATTGACCTTCGCAATGCGCTGCTGCTTCTCGCGCGCCAATGCTGGGTCGTGATCCTTCCATGCCTGGTAAATCTCCTGGCAAGCCTGTGGCGCGAAAGCGGCGAACGCGAGAATTGCTCCCGTTGCTCCCGCCTCCAGCGATTCCAGAACCGAGCTCCCCGAGCCGCATAGCACCTGAAACCCAACTTCCCTGCTACGGGTCTTCAGCGGAGCGGCTGCCGCTGCCGTTGCGGCGCTACCGCCCAAATTGCCCACTGGTACAAAGGAACCATCCACTTCGGCATGCGCCGCGAGCATCCGCGCCGTAGCGGCCTCAAATACCTGCGTCACCGGCACGGTCCGCCGCGGCGCATTTTGCGAAGCGCCAACCAGTGCCCCGATCCGCGAGACCTTCCCGGACGAATCCTTGATGCCAATAATGTTTGGATGCCCGGCCAGTTCGCCCACCAATTCCACGGGAATCTCATACGGCACGCACTTGGGAATGTTGTAAAGCACCACGGGTAGCGGCGAACGGTCGGCGATGCTGCGAAAATAATGGAGCACAGCCGCGGAAGACATTTGGCCAGCGTAGTAACTGGGCGGTCGCACCAGGACGGCATCGTACCGAAGCGCTGCCGCGGCATCTGCCAGTTCCAGCGTCGCCTTCACGCTCTCACGGCCTACGCCCGCGATCAGCACTTTCTCCGGCGCGGCAGCTTCGGCGGCCACACGCAGAACTTCGCGCGATTCCGCATCGTCGAGCAGCGGCGCCTCGCCCGTCGAGCCTAAAACCACCACCCCTGCCAGCAGACTTCGCGAGTAGCGCGCGATGTTGGCTTCAATCTTGCGAAAATAGATGCGCTCGTCCGAGTAAAACGGCGTTGTGGTCGCGGCGAAAATGCCTTCCAGCAGCATTTTTGTATTGTAAGACCCGGCACGGTTACGCGGCGCTCTTCCCTGCTTCATCGCGCCGAAATTGTTCGCTTTGGCGGCGGCGGTATATGGTTAGTGGTTAGATAGAACGCAGAAGCAGCAGCAATTCTCACTTCAGGAGCGGCGAAGATGGGCTCGTCGGTGCAAACTGACCTCGAGGAACAGAGCACATCCAAACTTTCCACGCAGGCGCTGTCATTTTTCCTGCATTCGCTCCTGGCGCTCGCCTCGTGGATGGCGCTCATGCTGCTTGGCTACGCCATCAATCCCTCCGGAGTGCCCCAACTCGTCATTCTTCTGTTGTCGGCCGCCGTGCCGCTCGCCGTCGGATTCCTGGTCGCACGCATTTATCCCGCGGAAATGGCCACCCTGGTTTGGCTGCTGGGCATCATCTGGTTTCTGATTGTCTGCCTCTGGGTCCTGAACATGCCGACCGGGCCAAATCAATGCCTCCAGTGCGAGGCCACCGAGAAGCTGACGCGCACCTTCTTCAGCCTGCCCAGCCCCAGCGGACTCATCGATAACGACGGGCCGTTTATCGGCACCTGGCCTGCCGTTGCGCTCGTCGGTTACTCCATGGGCGCGAAGCTCGGCTTCCGGCGGCCGAAGTAACCGTCAGGAATTGTTTTCCGCCTCGAACCTGCCGCCGTTGAACGACGCGGCTGAGCCTCAGCGTCCGTTCTCAGAGTGCAGTGCCTGCAGAGCGAACACGGTCACTTGTTGTTTCTGCATGGCGGCAATTCCTTCGGCGGCGGCCTGAGCGGCTGCGAGCGTGGTGATGGTGGGAATGCGCGCCAGCACGGCTGCGCGACGAATAGCCTTTTCATCGAAGATCGCGTCCTGTCCGCGCGGCGTGTTTACGATCAGTTGGATGCGGTCACCCTTGATGAGGTCCACCGCATTGGGCCGGCCCTCATCCACCTTGAACACGCGCTCCACAATCAGCCCGGCGCCCTCGAGCGCACTGGCCGTGCCTTCTGTGGCCACGATCTTGAAGCCGAGATGCACATAACGCCGCGCCAGCGCGATGGCCGCCTGTTTGTCGTCGTCCTTCACGGTAAAGAAGACGGTGCCGCCCGTGGGTAAGATTTGACCGGCTGAGAGTTGCGCCTTCGCAAAGGCCTCGCCAAAAGTGCTCGCCACGCCCATCACTTCGCCCGTCGATTTCATCTCCGGCCCGAGGACGGTATCGACGCCCGCGAACTTCGACCACGGAAACACCGGCGACTTCACGTAGTAGTGCGTGCCGGTGCCAAGATCTTTTCCCGATGCCAACTCGTCAGGCAGCAGTTCCCGCAGCTTGCGGCCCGTCATGAGCCGCGCGGCGATCTTGGCGAGCGGCACGCCCGTCGCTTTCGACACGTACGGCACGGTCCGCGAAGCGCGGGGATTGACCTCGATGACATACACATGGTCGTTACCCTGCTCGTCGTGCTGGATGGCGAATTGCAGATTAACCAGGCCGACGACTTTGAGCGCCAGCGCCAGCTTGCGCGTGTAGGCGCGTAAGGTTTCGAGGGTCTGCTCCTTGATGCCGACGGCCGGCAGCACGCACGATGAGTCGCCGGAGTGAATGCCGGCCTCTTCAATGTGTTGCATGATGCCGGCGATCAGCACGTCCTCCGAATCGCAAAGTGCGTCGACGTCGACTTCAATCGCGTTTTCGAGGAAGTGGTCGACGAGAACCGGCCGCTCTTGAGAATACTCAACGGCCTGGCGCATGTAGCGCGTCACAGCTTCCGCGTCGTATGCAATCACCATCGCACGGCCACCCAGCACGTAGCTTGGCCGCACCAGCACGGGGTAGCCGATTCTCTCGGCCACGGCAAGCGCCTGTTCCACGCTGGTGGCGGTGCCGCCGGGTGGCTGCGGAATTTGCAATTCCTCAAGCAATTTGCCAAACTGCTTGCGATCTTCGGCCAGGTCGATGGATGCCGGCGAGGTGCCGATGATGGGCACGCCGGCCGCGAGCAGGCGTTGCGCCAGATTCAAGGGGGTCTGTCCGCCGAACTGGACAATCATGCCGATCTTCGCGCCCGATTGCGCCTCGTGGTTGTAAATTGCCAGCACGTCTTCGAGAACGAGCGGCTCAAAGTAGAGACGGTCGCTGGTGTCGTAGTCGGTGGAGACGGTCTCAGGATTGCAATTGACCATGATGGTCTCGTAGCCGTCATCTTTGAGCGCGAAGGCCGCATGGCAGCAGCAGTAGTCGAACTCGATGCCCTGGCCGATGCGATTGGGGCCCGAGCCGAGAATGATGATTTTCGGCGCATTGGTCGGCGGCGCCTCGTCCTCTTCCTCGTAGGTCGAGTAGAGGTAGGGCGTCATCGATTCGAACTCGGCGGCGCAGGTATCCACCAGCTTGAATACGGGTCGAACGCCAAGCGCTTCGCGCAGTTCCCTCACCTGCTGGATGCCTTGGTGGCCTGGTAAGCTCCACTCGTTGGCGATGCGCTCGTCGCTGAGACCCAAGCGCTTGAGCCGCATCATCTGCTCCGCGCTCATTTCTTTTGGTGTAGTGTTGGCGATCGCCTTCTGCGCCTGCGTAATTTCGCGTAGCTGGTGCAGGAACCACGGATCCATTTTGGTGAGTCGAGCCACCTCGCGCACACTCATCGCGCGCTCGAACGCATACCGGATGTAGCTGAGGCGTTCCGGCTTGGGCGTGACCAGCATCTGCGTCAAGCGGCGCGGCTCCAGCACTTCCGCGCCGGTTTTTTTGCCGGTCTCGAGCGAGCGCCAGGCCTTCATTAGGGCTTCCTTGAAGGTGCGGCCGATGGCCATCACCTCGCCCACCGATTTCATCTGCGGGCCCAGCGTGTCGTCGGCGCCGGGAAACTTTTCGAACTGCCACTTGGGAATCTTGACGACGACGTAATCGATGGTGGGCTCGAAGCAGGCCGGGGTTTTGCGCGTGATATCGTTGGGAATTTCATCAAGCGTGTAGCCCACGGCTAACTTGGCCGCAATTTTGGCGATCGGGAATCCGGTGGCCTTCGACGCAAGCGCCGACGAACGCGAGACGCGCGGGTTCATTTCAATGACGATCATGCGGCCATCTTGCGGATTGATGGCGAACTGCACATTGGATCCGCCGGTTTCAACGCCAATTTCGCGGATGCAGGCGATAGCGGCATCGCGCATCTTCTGGTACTCGCGATCAGTGAGCGTTTGCGCCGGCGCCACAGTAATGGAGTCGCCGGTGTGCACCCCCATGGGATCGAAATTTTCAATGGAGCAAATGATGATGACGTTGTCGGCGAGGTCGCGCATCACCTCGAGCTCGTATTCCTTCCAGCCGAGCACGCTCTCTTCGAGCAGGCACTCATGCACCGGTGAGAGGTCGAGGCCGCGGGAGAGGATTTCCATCAGCTCTTCGCGGTTGTAGGCGATGCCGCCGCCGGTGCCGCCGAGCGTGAAGCTGGGCCGGATGAGCACCGGGAAGCCGAGCTTGCCGGAAAAGTCGAGCCCGTCGCGCAAGTTGTTCACGAGCGCGGAGCGCGGCACATCGAGACCGATGCGAATCATCGCGTCTTTAAAGAGCAGGCGGTCTTCGGCCTTCTTGATGGCCTCGAGCTTGGCGCCGATCAGCTCGACGTTATACCGCTCCAGAACGCCAGTGTCGGCAAGATCGACAGCGAGATTTAGTGCTGTCTGTCCGCCGACTGTGGGAAGCAGCGCGAACTTGCCGGCATTAGGTTGGGCGGCCAGCATCTCCGCTTCAATGCGGATGATCTCTTCAACGTACTCGTGGTTCAGCGGCTCAATGTAGGTGCGATCGGCGAGATCGGGATCGGTCATGATGGTGGCCGGGTTCGAGTTCACTAGCACCACCTCGTAGCCCTCCTGCTTGAGGGCCTTGCACGCCTGTGTGCCGGAGTAGTCGAACTCCGCCGACTGGCCGATGATGATTGGCCCCGAGCCGATCACCAGAATCTTTTGGATGTCATTTCTGCGTGGCATTTTTCTTCTTTGTCCGAATTCTCGATTGAATCAGGCTAATGTGGATATTTTGCGTCTGACCCGGGCAAGAGACACCTGATAACCTTCGGTACTGGTAATCTTGCTTCCGCAACTCGAGCCGACTCGAAGCTTTTCGAACTCGTCCAGCATTTCGGCGATCGTTGGCGCCGGCCGTTCGTGAGGGCAGTGTCCGCCGTTGTCTCTTTTTCCCTGCTGGCAGTTCATGCAAAGCACCTGGTATCCCGGCGGATAACCGTTCACTCGAAGCCAGCGATAGAAATGGTGTCCGCCTTGGTATTTCTTGCGGAAGATTCTCATTCTTTCGGTTCCCCCGCCGCCGCCGATATGGTCAATGCTAAGAAACGATGGCTCGGTCTCCTTACAGCAAGCGCAAACGAAACCTCCATAGTGCTCGAATACTGACAGGCGGTCCTTAAAGTTGCGATAAAGCATCTGAACATCGTTTGTGGCGAATCCCTTTTCCCTCATCGCACCGCACCTTCATTCCTTAGGAGCTATGCTGTCCTCTGAAATATCTTGACCCCAAAAAACAGCGGAGCCAAAAGCCCCGCCGCCTTGCAATTCCGAAAATTTCGTGCGCCGCAGGCTTCATCCCTTCCACTCCTCCATCATCTGCCGGAAGTCGCGGAACAGATAGTGCGAATCGTGCGGGCCGGGAGCGGCTTCGGGGTGGTATTGCACGCTAAAGAGCGGCAGCGTCTTGTGGCGCAGACCTTCGAGCGTCTGGTCGTTCAGGTCAACGTGCGTCAGCTCGATTTCGTTGGCGTTGATCGAGTCGGGATCGACGGCGAAGTTGTGGTTGTGCGCCGTGATCTCCACCTTGCCAGTCGCATTGTTGCGCACCGGGTGGTTGCCGCCGTGATGGCCAAACTTGAGTTTGTAGGTGCGGCCGCCCAGCGCCAGCCCGCAAAGCTGGTGGCCGAGGCAAATGCCAAACACCGGCACGCGGCCCATCATCTGCCGGATGGCGCGCACCGCGTAGTCGACCGGTTCCGGGTCGCCTGGGCCATTCGAGAGAAAGACGCCGTCGGGCTTGAGGGCAAGAACATCGTCGGCGGTGGTTTCAGCGGGGACCACGGTCACGCGACATTCCTCGCGTACTAACATGCGTAGAATGTTTTGCTTAATTCCGAAATCAAAAGCTACTACATGAAGGTTCTTCCGCAGAGACTGATCTTTGTGAATGAATCCCTCGGCAAGAAGCGAATCGCCCATCTCGCTGCGCGGATCGGACGCGTCGAACTCGTAGTTGGTCTTCGTTGACACCACGCGCGCCAGATCGGTGCCGTCCATTTTGCGAATTCTTCTGGCCCTTTGGACGAGAGTCTCGGGATCAGAGACATCGGTCGAAATCACGCCGCGCATGACGCCGTGGTTGCGCAGGTGGCGCACCAGGGCGCGCGTGTCGATCTCCGCCAGCACCGGCACGGAGTAGCGCTCCATGTACTCGTCGGTCACCTGCTCGGAGCGCCAGTTGGAGCTGATGGTGGAGAATTCGCGAACAATCAGGCCCTCAATATAGGGCCGAGACGCCTCATTGTCGGCACGATTGGTGCCGTAATTGCCAATTTGGGGATTCGTCAGGACGACGATCTGCCCTGCATAGGAGGGATCGGTGGCAATTTCCTGGTAGCCGGTAAGAGAAGTATTAAAAACCACTTCGCCCTGGCATTCGCCCGGGTGCCCATGGCCTTGGCCGCGGAAGATGCGCCCGTCTTCGAGCGCCAGGATCGCCTGCATTGCCTCTCCGAGGAGTGGATTCAATCGATTACTTCAAGGTGTCATCCTCTTTAATATCAACATTTCAGTGTTTCACCAGAACCGCTTTTGCTGAAAAGTTTGCTGAAGAGGTATCCCACCTGATCGCGACTTTGCATGCCGCCGCAACCACGATAACTATATCAGTTTTCACACGCCACTCTGGCGACTGTTCTCAACGAGAAAATCCACAGTGGAAGCGCCGCAAGTGAAGGAATCTCTCCAGATTTACGAAGATGACAAGGTACGGTACTCGAGCGCCTCCAATTGCTGGAGGCGCCAGATAATAGTTGCTCTGCGGAAGAAAGGTAAGGAAGTCGCAGTGCGAGCTACCGTCCAGGCACCAGAGGACTCTCGTCGAGAGCCGACCCTTGCGAACGATTGTCTTCTTGTAGTCCCCTGCACTTATCCCGAAGTGAGCAGTTCAGATGGGCGCGATAAGGCGGGCGACGGCGCGGTGACCCAAAACTTCAAGACTGCGGTCCGGTTGTGGCTTTCCGAGGGTTCTGAACAGTGAATGTGGTCAAATTCTCGAAACCCGCCATGGAGTCAGGTTTGCTGCGTGTACGAAATTGAGATTTTGATCGGCTCGAGGTAACGCTGACGCACTCCTTACATTGGTGTCACGGAGGACCTGAATATCCCCAAGATCCAGTTCCAAAGAAAAGCACTGTTTAACCGCGGAAAGGGCGATGATCACGCGGCACAGGTGGCGGAACTCCGTCACGGTGCCCTCTACTCCCTCGAATACGCCGCTGCGCACGCGCACCGCTGTTCCAACAAAAACGTGCGGATGAGGCCGCAGCAGGCAGCCGCTCGCCAGCCCGTCGCGGATTCTGTCAATCTCCTCGGCGCTGACCGTATCGCTCTCGTGACCGCCCAGGAGGCGAATCACACCGGGCGTGGAGACGACGGAGAGTTTGGCATGAGGTGAGAAACGGACAAATACATACCCCGCGAAAAGCGGGCGATCCAGGACGACGGACCGGTCAGTCCATTTTGACCGCTCCGCATAGAGCGGCAGGTAGTGTTCCAAAGAACGCGCACAAAGATGCTGCGCGACTCTCTTTTCATGGTTCGCAATCACATGTAAAACTTGCCATGGACTCTCGTGCATGTTTCATTCCCCGCTTCAGGTACAGAATGAATTGCGGCTTTCAAGTCCGAGTGCCCCGGTGTCATCGAGATCGCTGCTCGATGATCCTTCCGGCTCTTGAACATGGAATTGCAACCGCAGAAACGTGCGCGAGATCTGTCTGGGAAGGTCTGAATCCAGGAGTCAGACCAAAATGAAGTAGAGCACGATGGCAAATTGTTGACGCAGAAACGTACGCGAGATCTTTTAGGGAGAGTTCTAATCTGGGATTCAAACCAAAATGGAGTAGACCATGATGGGCAGTATTTTGACGCGGAAACGTACGCGAAATCTTTGAGGGAGGGTCTGCTTCTAGGAGTCAGACCAAAGTGAAGTAGACAACGACGAGCAATATTTTTTATTACTGTAGGCGATTAAATACCTGGGGCTCGCCACTAGATGTGACCGTGGTCACCCCTAACAGACACGGCCGGTGCAAACGCGCCGGCCGTTCTCTGACACACGTAATTTCAATGAATCGACTATTGTTTCGATTGGCCCGTTGGCCTCTTCACATTCCCCTGCTCGAACCTTCACTGTAGCGCCGTGAGCTGATTCTGCCACGCGCAACGCTCGTTGGATATGCCCGGAAACAGTGAGGCCCAGGCTCTTATTCGCCTAGGCCAAACCGGATGGGAGTCAGTCGCCGCAACTTTACAGATGCTGAACCACGACCTCCGCTCCGGGCGGCGGATAGGCCAGAAGCGGTGCCTGCCGTGTAGCCATGCGAACCACGAGCGGGTCGAGTTCCCAGGCTCGCAACAACTTTCCCAATTGCCCCAGGGCGGCGTCTCTGGAGACCACCACAAGCAAAGTCAAAACGATCAGCCAGAGATCGATAAAAAGGCTGCGGTGATCGATATAGGCCAGGGCAAGCCGGCTTTTCCAGGGACGAATGATCTGGTTGTAGAGAAGGTCGGGATCGGCGCTCCCCTTCAGGATTTCTCCTTCGTCGGAGAAGACGATTGAAGCCAGATCGGTGATGCCGGGGCGGACGGAAAGCATGCGCCTCTCGGCGCTGGTGTAGAGTGCAGCGTCGCTAAGCACCTGCGGCCGCGGTCCGACCAGGCTCATGTCGCCCTTGAGAACGTTCCAAAGCTGGATCAATTCGTCCAATTTATACGCGCGGACGAAGTGGCCTATGGGAGTGATGCGGCGGTCACTGGCGGCCGTTGATGATCCGCCGATTTTGTCGGCATTCGTCACCATGGAGCGGAACTTGACCATGCGAAATTCACCGCCGCCGCGAGCGACGCGGGGAGCGATGTAAAACGGCGACTGGCGATCCTGCAACCAAATTCCCAACATCACTGCTGTTAAGAGCGGCGAGAAAACAAGTAATCCCAAAAATGCGGCAAGAAGATCGCATGCACGTTTGATCATCGGGAGATGGCCTCCTCGGCAATGCCCAGTTTGAGCGACACGGTTCGAACGATGGACGCAGCATCGATCGAGTAGACGGTGCGGAGATAGGCTTGCGACCCGACAACGGAGGAGAACGTGTTACGAAGCCCGATGCGAACGAAGAAGCCAGGAGAGATGCCGGCCTCCATGAGCGCCTCCGCAATTGCGCCACCCAGGCCACCGTCCACGGCATGTTCCTCGATACTTACAATCCCCTGCGTTTCTGCTGCGGCGATGGAGAGTGTGGCCGTGTCTAGGGGCTTGACAGTATGGACACTGAGCACGCGGCAACGAACACCCTGTTCCGCCAACTGGTCCGCGGCCAGGAGCGCCTCGCCCAAAATTCCGCCGGCCGCGGCCAAAGTGACATCCGAACCTTCGCGGACAGTGCGAATGAATCCGGGCCAGAATACTTCGCCAGGGCGCACCGTCGGTTTTGCCGCAGATTTATCGAGCCGCAAGTAAGCAGGTCCGTGAGGCCGCGATGCCAGATGACGCGATGCTTCACTCGCCTCCCATAGATCGCCCGGAGCGAACACTTCCAATCCGGGCAATGAGCGGAGGATCGCGAGATCTTCAGTGGCGTGATGCGACATGCCGACGGGCCCATAACTCATTCCCCCACCCACGCACACAATCGTGACATTCGCGCCGTGATAACAGATGTCATTGCGAATCTGTTCGAGACAGCGGAGGGTGGGAAAGTTACCGATCGAGTAAGTGAATACGGAATGGCCTTCGAGCGCAAGACCGGCGGCGAGCCCGGACATGTTCTGCTCCGCGACTCCGACGTTCAGGAATTGACGCGGAAACTGTGCGGAGAAATTGTCCAGAACACCAAAGCCGAGATCTCCGGTGAGCAGCATAAGCTCAGGGTGCTGTGCAGCGAGCTCGGTAAGCACGCCGACAAAAGCATCTCTCACTGTTGAACCTCCAATTCAGCGAGTGCGGCAGCGAATTCTTCTCCGCGCGGAACCCGGTAATGCCAAAGCACTGAGTTCTCCATGAAACTGACGCCTTTACCCTTGGTGGTGCGGGCAATCAGGCACGACGGCTTGCCCTGGATGAAAGGAACTGCATGGAGCGCGCTGCGCAGGGCAGCGTGGTCGTGCCCATCGACCTCGCGAACGGCCCAGCCAAAGGAGGTCCACTTATCCGCAAAGGGCTCCAGTTCGAGAACGCCCGAAATGGGCGCGATACCCTGAATGCGGTTGTAGTCCACAATCGCGACCAGGTTCGAGAGCTGGTGCTGGGCAGCGAACAGCACGGCCTCCCAGGTTGACCCCTCATCGCACTCTCCGTCGCTGAGGAGGCAGAAGACCCGATGCCCGGCTGCTTTCAGCTTTCCCGCAAAAGCCATGCCTGCGGCAATCGATAGCCCGTGTCCCAGTGCCCCGGTGGATACCTCCACGCCGCGGAGAGCATGCGATACATGGCCGCTCAATTCTGAGCCGTTCTGGTAATGAGTCAGAAGCTTGTCGACCGGGAAAAAGCCTCGCTCCGCGAGCACGGCGTAGAGTCCGCCTCCGGCATGCCCCTTGCTCAAGACAAAGCGATCGCGGTCCGGATGCCGAGGTGCTTCGGGGTCCACATGCAAAATGCCGCCGTAGAGTATGGCAAGGATGTCGGCACAGGAAAAGATCGCGCCAATGTGCGATCCGCCACCGGCATTGGTCATGCGCAAGGCGTGGGCACGGATGCGCCGCGCCAGGGCAACGGAATCGACGGTAGTGGGCTGAATCATCTCCGGCATCCGTAGAAGGCTCGAATGGTATCGCATACGAACTCCAGGTCTTCATCCGACAACGCCATGTTCATAGGCAGCATGAGCATGCGCTGGAACAGAAGATCGGTCTTGGGAAGGTCTTGCGTAAAGCCCAACGCCTTGAGCTGATGGACGGCCTGGCCGCCCCACTGAATGAGCGTGCCAATACCGTTTTCCTTCAGATACTCTTTGAGGCCGTCGCGGCGCTCAGCTTCGACCTCGTAGTTCTGATAGATGTCGAAGTGGTCTGGATCGGAGTCAGGGGCAGGCGGAAGCACGATCTCGGCGACGTCTTTCAAACGCTCCGTGTAATGCCTTGCCAACGCGCGGCGGCGGTCCACTACCTTTGCAAATTTCTTCAACTGGAAGTCAAGGAGAGCCGCTTGAAGATTGTCGAGACGAGAATTCAGCCCCCACGAAACGATCGCACCATCGGTGCTTCGGCCGTGGTCGCGCAGTTGATAGATCCGCTCGTAGATCGCGTCGTCGTTGGTGATCGCGGCCCCGCCGTCGCCCAGGCAGCCGAGGACCTTGGCGGGATAGAAGCTGATGGCGGCAGCTAATCCAAATGTGCCGGCGCATTGGCCCTTGAACCTGGAACCGAGCGCCTGTGCGGCGTCTTCGATAATGACCAACCCATGCTTCCTGGCGATGGCGCCGAGGGCATCCATGTCGCACGTACGGCCGTTCAGTTGGGTGGGCATGATGGCGCGCGTGCGCGGCGTGATCGCCGCTTCTACAGCATTGGGGTCGATTAGATGATCCGCTCCGCAATCCACGGGAATAGCGGTTGCACCCGCAAAATGTACCGCAGCGGCTGTGGCGATCATGGTATGAGAACTGAGAATGACTTCGTCGCCGGGGCCTATGCCGGCAGCGCGCACGGCGAAATGCAGGCCGTCGGTTGCATTGCCCACGCCGAGGGCACGCCGCGCGCCGACGAATTCGGCAAGGTGCTGCTCGAAATTCGTGAGATCTTTCTGGAGAATAAATGCGCCACGGCGGCCGACATCGGTTACCACCTGAAGAAATTCGGCTTCGCTAGAGCCGAACAGAAAACCATAATTGAAGAACGGAACGTTGCTTGGGTTCAATTCAAATCCTCCGGTTGCTTTGCCCTGCGCGCCACGGCGTAGATCATCTTGTACTTCGTGAGGTCTCCGGCTTCTTCGATGCGGACCAGCGGCTCGATGGGGGCGACGCCAGGAGAAAGCTCACGCGGGATCGGGGTGAGCCGGCCAAAGAAGATGCGCTTGAGAAGCTCCTTTCCCTTCATCGTCCTCGGAATCAAATGGAGCTTAACGGCGGCGACTTTGAGCGCGTGGATCGCGGCGGCGGCAGGGCCATCCTCTTCTTCATGAAAGGCCGCATAGACCTCGACCTCAAACCCGTGCGCTCGCAGCAGGACCGCCAACTCCGCAGCCGGGAAATACCTGGTCGAGAATGGACTGGGATTGAAGCCAGCCCACTGGGGGTTCACGCTTGAGATCAGCAGGACACCGCCGGAATCAAGCACTCGCGCAGTCTCCAAGAGAAAGACATTGGGGTCTTCTAGGTAGTAAATGGCCTCAAAGAGAATGACCAGGCCCAATGAGCGGGTTTCGAACGGGAGTGCCTTGGCATCGAGTTCTTGTACTGTTATCCCCGGACGGCCCTTGTAAGTACTCCGGGCGGTCTCGCAGTTTTTAGAATCGATGTCGCCTGCAGTCACGCTTTTCGCGGCGCCGGAGATCAAACCCAGCCCTACACCCGCTCCGCAGGCGACTTCGAGTACGTTCCGGTCAGCGGCGTAACTCCGCGCAAGATTGTAGCGGGTGTAGAGGATAGACATCTGCTCGGCGCTCGCACCTGTGTTCGGCGCCTCCGTAATCGTCCAGAAAGGAAGTTGACTCATAGCTTGGTTCGAAACTCCATGATGTTGAATGCCGCGCATGGCTGCAGGCGGTTTATTTGTTCTTGGCGTCTCTGTCCGGCGCGGCCAGCTAGCAGTGGGAGCGCGGAATGCGGAGTGGGTCTAGCGGCTGAAACGTATGTTCGCAGCCGTAGTCGCCCAAGAGGAGAGATGCCGCCACAACCCGCGAATGGGGCGATGCGAGGCTACCCAACCCGCAATGCCCAGCAGAGATCCGCACCCGTAGAGAATATGCAGTATCCCGAAAGTGACTGCGGTGGTGAAGATCAATTCCGTTGTACCCGCCGATTTCCAGGCGAGAGCAGAAGCAACGATTGCGCAAATTGCGTAGGCCGCAACCGCCACCGCAAAAAATGGCCGGGCCGGTCCGTACGATATCGCCAGGGAGGCGAATGCAATCATGAAAACCAGGAATGCCAACGGTACGAAGTGGCGGACGGCGAATCGCGTTCCCCGATCTAAAGCGGGGTAGGTTACCCAGTACCCGTTCGACAGTCCGTGCCGGAAGAAATCCACACTGGAAGCCCGCACATGGTACTTCACCCTGATCGAAGGGACCAGCAGCGTTCCCCCGCCGAGCGCCCAAAGCCTGCCGTTCAGATCAAAGTCCTGACTGCGGCGGACGTTCTCGTCGTACATCCCTGCCTTCTCCAGCCAGCTTTTCAGATAGCAACCACTAAAAGCTGTGTCGGCCCATATAGGCATATTTGTGCCAACCCGAAACAGTGCGTTGCCCACTCCGAAACGGCTGGAGATGACCTTCGCCGCAGACCTGGCGAAGGTAGTGTCCGCTCCCGGCACGCAATCCACGACTCCCCCGACATTGGCGGCTCCGTACTGGCGCAGGTAGCTCACGCACTCGGAGATGTAGTTTGGAGGGTACTCCGAGTGGCCATCGATCTTCATGATGACGTCGCCGCGGGCTTCCTGAATTCCCAGGTTCATGCCGAATGCGGTGTGAAGACGCGCGTTTCTCACCAGGCTGACGGGGCATCGAGCGCCCTTGTGGCGCTCGACGATTTCGCGCGTTCCGTCCGTGCTTTCTCCATCGACGACCACGACTTCCATGAGGTCGGCGGGATAGTCGTTCTGAGTAATTGACTTCAGGCAACGCTCGATCCATCGCGCTTCGTTCCTGCATGCGAGAACAACCGAGACGAAGGGAAGGTCAGCGCCCGTTTGAGCCGATTCGCCTGCGGCAGGCGCGGCCGCACAGAGTTCGGGGTCGGTCCCGGCCGGCAGGGCCGCGTCACATGCCCCGGGCGCCAGCGGCAGGCTGCGAGAGCGTCCGCCAAGATGGCCCATGCCCGCAACCAGGCCCACGAGCGATCCCAGGCCGTAGAGCGTATGGTATGTGGCGTATGTGAAGGCAGTCGTCAATACGACGCCAGGAGATGGCCGGTCCCTCCAGACAAGAACGGCGGCCGTCAGTGCGCAGGCGATGTAACCAGCGGCGGTGACAGCCATGGCAATTCGCGCCGTTGGGTAGGAAAAGCACAGGGCGGCCAGAGCTAACAGGCTCGTCACAAACGCAAGAGGGGCAAAATGGCGAAGCGAGAAACGCGTTCCTTTTGCGATCGCGGGGAAAGTCACCCAATAGCCATTCGACAAGGCATGACGGCAAAACTGCCTGAAGGCAGCGCGCACATGGTACTTGACGCGAATCGTGGGGACCAGGAGCGTCCTTCCACCGATTGCCCTCAGCTTGCAGTTCAAGTTAATGTCTTCGCTGCGCCGAATGGCCTCATCGTACAGGCCTACCTCGAGCAGAGACTTCTTCCAATAACACCCCGAGTAAGCCGTGTCGGCCCACATCGGCTGTCCGGTGCTGAACCGGTAACGAGAGTTCCCGGACCCGAATTCTGAAAAGAGCACCTTGGCCGCCGCTCTTGCGAACAAGGTGTCGGAACCCGGGACCCCATCGAAGCCTCCGCCCACATTCGCGGCTCCGGAGCGAACAAGATGGTGAACGCACGCGGAGATATAGTTGGCGGGGTATTCCGAATGGCCGTCTACCTTCATGATGATTTCGCCACGGGCCGCCCTGATTCCGATGTTCAATCCCAGGGGAAGAAACCGGCCTTCATTGCGCAGCAACCGGATTCGAGGATAGCGGCTTGCGTACTGGAGCAAGATTTCTTGAGTTCCGTCTTCGCTGTCGCCATCGACTACGAGAATCTCGACTCTATCCGCCGGATAATCGTTCTCGACCACGGAATCGAGGCAGCGTGAGATCCACTTTGATTCATTACGGCACACGACAACCATCGAAACCATGGGCGGCTCACTTGATCCAACTTTCATGTCGGTCATTTGAGCTCCACTGCGGGGCATGACTGATGGTCAAGCGGCGTCTCAATAGGCACCTGTTCGCGGCTTCCCAATGCCTTGCAACCAAAGTCGTTACACGCGAGCCAAAACCAAGCGATCGACAGCGCAAGATACAGAGCTGAAACACTCCTCGCAAAGCTCTGGACGCAGCCAAAGACAATTGCTGCTCCGAATGCCAGCGGGAGGACGGCAATCATCACGTGTACTGAAAACGCCCAACGAAATATCGATGAAGCCGAAGACTTGCTGGGTTGCGCTTCCGATGCATAGAGTCCGCTCCAGATGAATTGGTTGCGCAGCCAGACGACTATGTAAGCCGAAACCAATCCGACAATCGCGAATGCAGCCGACCGGGCCACAATACCCAAAACAACCAGCAGACCGGAGCGAATGAAATCGGTAGTGATGCCATCGATGATTCCGCCGATCTCATTGGCAGACTTGCGGGCTCTGGCCACAGCACCGTCACAAAAATCCAGGAACGCGCCGGCGTAGCAGCATGCGGCCGCGATGAGCGCACACCACCGCGGCAGCTGGCCATACCAACAAAACAGGCTCAATCCACCGATACCGAAGAGCCAGCCGAGCAGGGACACTTGGTTGGCGGAGAGGCCCAGGCGATAAAGTACGAAACCCACCCGAACCCCAACCCAGGTGATGCCCCTCCGAATTGCGCCCAGCTTAGCGGTAGCAGCGACGAAGTCTGGCGTCTGCGCAGCTTCAAGAAACTGTTGATAGGTCATGCTCTAAAATCCTTCCGGGCAAAGCCCCGATGATATGATTCGCGCTCGCTGCTGTCGTCTGCGAACCGCGAGCGCAGCGAGCAAGTACAATTCGCGGCGGTCTTTATGAGACGTCCAGATTCAGTACACGTCCCGCTATCGCCAATCGGCTGAAAACCTTTGAATCGCCTCTTGAAGTTGCGGGGAGTTTCGCGAAGGCGGTTTGAAAACCGCCATATGCTCATAGGTGCAAACCAACTGGGCGTACAGCTCAATCGATTGGTAGTGAGGACGCCCGACATAATCGTCCACTAGAATTCTGCTCTCTGGAGAATCGACCAGGTGGGCGCAACTGGTGAGCGCGGCAGCTACCCTGAAGCGGCCATCGATCATCACCAGATCCGGCAGCAGGCCGGGTTCAAGATGACGCCAGGGAAGCGAAACGTAGGCGGTCCACATCTCCAGCCTGCGATCGGTCGGGGTCTTGAACAGAGGCGCTCCATATTGAGGACCGATTGGCCCGATGTCGGCATGCAGCAAATGCTGTTCAGCAGAGAGCGTCCCGATCTTCTTGCGAACGGCTTGCAGAAAAAAGCGGTCGGTCTCTACGGAAATAAAAGGTATCCCCAGGCGCGCGGCCCGTATCGTGCTGCCGCCGCTTCCATACTCCATATAGAGGCGGCAATTCTCGAGCATCCGCTCGAACACCGAATTCGAAGCGTCCTCCACGCAGGGTTGATCGCCAATCGAGAATCCCCATACCCTCTGTCTTCCAACCAAACGGGCTAGCTTGATCCCATTCAGCGCAAAGCGGGGCAGCGCACACCGGGCGATGCCCCTTACGGAATTCGAGATTTCCATCCCCCAACCTTCATCGGGATTCCCATCCCGCTTCTCAAAAATAGAATTTGCCGCTGGCCGTTGCTACTTGATCCCGACGAGGATGGCATTCTTGGTAGTCAGCAGGCAGTCGCCCTCGACCAACTGCATTCTGTACGCCCTCTTCACTTCGGCAGGAGCGTCGCGGTGCATGGCGACAATCAAATCCTGCTTCTCCTGCGGCAGTCCGGAGTTGACCAGCCAGTTTCTCACGCTGAAGTTGTGCATCACATGGATCCGGGTGCGAACGTCCCGGAAGCCGTTGCGCATGAGGGACTGGCGGAGGCTGGTTTCGGTGAAGGTGAGGCGCTCTTCTTTATGACGGAACATCTCGGTGAACCAATCGACAACTATCGGATTCTCGCTGGGCGGGATGCCTTCGGCGACCACGATCCGCCCGCTGGCGTTGAGCAGGTCGTAGCATCGCAATAAGGCGCGATCCAGGTTGTCCATGATGTGATGAAATACCATGCGCGCAAAGACACGATCGAAAACGCCTTCCGCAAAAAAGGAGTTTCCGATGTCCCACTTCAGTGCCGATATTCCCGTCCAGGTCCCTTGAGACAACATGGCATCGGAGATGTCCACCGCTACCACATGATCGACATACTTGCGAATCTCTCTCGCCACGGTGCCGGTTCCGGTGCCGACATCGAGAACCTTGTGCTCCGCTTTGAGTGTCCCCATGCGGATGATTTCGTCGAGATAGCTGGCATCCTTGGTCCAGAAAAGACGGTCGTAATTCGCAGCGCGGATATCCCAGAACCGCTCCTGATCCGCCGCCGGTTCGTTCTCCGGGGCCCTGTTGCCGATGTGGATGTCCTCGCGGGTGGCGGCAGACGCCCGCCTTCGCGCCGTTGACGGAATGCGTAATGTCGATTGCGTGCTCATCAGTTCTTAGTCTCCTGGGTCTTAGTCCCCTGGGCTGGTGTTGGGCTTGGTCAAAGATGCTCCGAGCGAAGCGGGAGCGGCAGGCCGTTTCGAGAGGGTTGAATCGAACCCGGGCGCGGCGGCGCGCAGGCAGGCGTTGCAAAACCATACGATAGAGAGCGCCAGATAAACGACGAGGGTGGCCCGGCTGAACGGACGCATGAGCCCTGCGAAAAATGCCACTGCAATCAGGATCGGCAGCAGCGCAAGCATGGTTACTACGGAGAAGCTAAATCGAACCAGTCGCCCCATGACTCCCGCGTCCGCTTGGGTATCGAAGGCGATGCCGTCCCAGACGAATTGATTTCGCACCGACACGATGAAATGGCCCGAAAGCAATCCAATCAGCAGAAACGCCGGCGACCCGGCCGCGGCGCCGAGCGCGACGATAAGGCCTTCGCGCAGAAAGTCTGTGCCGACTCCATCGAGTATCTTGCCTAAAGGGCTGGATATGCCCCGAGCTCGGGCCAGGGGCCCATCGCAAAAATCGAGAAAAATGGCCCCGTAGCAGCATGCCAGCACCACGATTCCGGCCCATCGCGGGAGCGCGGCGCTCCAGACCACGCCCGCCACGGCGATAACTCCCAGAAGCACCGCCAGCACGGAGACAGCGTTGGCCGAAACGCGCAGGCGGAACAGAACATAGGCAACCCGGATGCCGAGCCAGCGCGCGGTGCGCCACAGCCATCCCTTCTCGAATTCGGCCGCCGCACGCTGAGGAGAATGGGCAACCGCCTTAAACTCCTGCCATTTCATCGCATCCTTCATTGCTCTCCTTGCTCCCGTGTTGGTTCGGGACGGATCTCAACCGCGTCCGGATCACTCGAGGCGGTGCCGTCCCTCTCGCCTCGAAGACCTTCGGCAGCGCCGGCCAGAGCAAGAACACGCTCATGCCAATTTCGCTTTGTCCCGACACCGGGTTCGAACAGCACATGAGGAAGAACAATACCCACATGGCTTTAGCAGTCCTGCCGTATGCGGTTCCTTTTCTCTCCGATGCTGCGCGAAAGGCCAGAAGGAACAAAACAGGCAGGTATAAACCTGCGCCGATCAGTCCGTAGCGCGCGAGATTGTCGAACAAATCGGAGTGGGCGCCAATCCCGCGCTCCAATCCAACGTCGAGGCCGGCAATGCTGTAGTAGGCCCCCACGCCCACAATCGGATGGTCGAGAAATGTATTGATCGAAACCCGATACAGCCTTAATCGGTCGGGCGCGATAGAGCCGCCTGCTTGCGCCCCTGGGAGGACGGAAGCGAGCGCCCGCGCCTTGACTGACAGCACCTCACTCTTGACATTTCTTGCCACAATCAGCATCAGGTCAGCGCCAAATACCAGAAAAAGAACTGCGGCGGCGACTGCCAGCAGAGTTACGGCGAATTTTAGGGGCAGGCGCTTGATGTGATGAAACACTGCGATGAAAGTTCCAGCGATCAAGATGTAGATCGACATGGCAAAGGCAGCCAGATAAAGGTAGTACACGAAGACGCACGCGCATACGACCATCGAAACTCTGAGCCATCTTGACCGGCCGGTCCCGGCGGCAATGGCCACCATCGGCGGCGTCAGCATAGCGACACCATACGTGAACCGGAAGTCGCCGACCCCGCTGTGGCCAAGGTACGAGTACGCGGCCGATATCACCCAGTTGGTGCTGACCAACCTGGCCGCCAGAGGATTGACCCACAACACCTTGACCGACATGATGGATCCGGCCATAAAACCGATGATTCCAACCGTCGTCAGCATGGCCAGGATTCCGCGATCCTTGCGGTAGTAGTCGTAAATGTATGCGGGAGCAAGGAAGAGTAGAGATCCTCCGATGAAACGATCTTCCATCCCCACGCGCATGGCCTCGCAAAATGCATAGGCCAGCCAAAGAGGAACCAGGTAAAGGCAGCGGGGCAATCGCAGGGGCCAACTCGGCCGCAGAATTACTGCAAAGAACGCCCAGACGGCGAACACGGTTACGGTCAGCCAGACGTTGAGGAATTGCCTGGCAATCGGTACCACCATTAAAACAATGGCGATCGCTGGAAGCATGCTGGTCAGGCGATAGAAAAAAAGCCAGCAGGCTTCCCGCCGCTGCCTAGCCGTGTCGCTCAGGGCAACGGGAATCCACGCGGGTTGGAATGGCAAATAGTGCTCACTGACCATAGTGTTGGTCCGGGATGGCGATCAAGATCGCCGGCGGCCCCGCCCGATGACGCAGGGCCCGGTGGCGCGCCAACGCGCCGGCCGGGATTTTACTGCCCGATCGCCGCTAAAACAGAGGGGGCGCCGATCACGTCGCGAAGCGAGGACTCCAACAGATCGCTCACGACCTTCGCGTCGTGCCTCTGGTGCGCCAATCGCAAACCGTTCAGGGCATAGCGCCGGCGCAGTTCGGGGTTGGAGATCAGAGTTTCGAGGTTTTCGCGCAGCGCTGCCATGTCGGTAACAACCATCCCTGCGTCGTGATCGTGGATATACCGAATCGATCCGACTTCAGCCGGCCCGGCGACGAGCATGCACTTGCCGCTGGACAGATACTCCGGAATCTTGGTGGAGAGAGACAGCCGCGTGAGCTTGCGGTTCACCTTATCCATGGATTCAACATGAGCTAGGATGTCGGATTTTGCGATGACCTCTCTGACTTCCGCTGCGTTAAGTCCACCCATAAACTCCATTGCACCGGGGATACTTAGCCGCTCCACCATGCGATTGTCAAGGCGCAAGATTGAGTAAATCCGTAGCCTAGCTCGCTGCCCTGTTGCGTTGATGTCGCGCAGCGCTTCGCCGATTCGTTGCAACGTTGTCCAGCGACCGAGAGAGACTTTGCCGATATACGACAGCTCGACTGGAGTGCCGGCGCCCCATGCCGGCTCGGGTGCGATGGGGCCGCATGCCGTGGGCAGGGTCGTGTAATCCACACCGAATGTCCGCCGGTACTCCTCGCCCATTTGATCGCAGGCCGAGAAGAGCCTTGCGGCGGAACCGACAACGCGGCGCATGGCGCGACGAACCAGCGCCTTATGCAGCCAGAAAAGCGGAGAGAGCGAAATGCGCAAAACGCTGTACCAGTCATCGCCCATGAACACGACGAGAGGAACGGCGCATCTCGTGGCAACGTACTCTGCGATTTCGTAGGAATACATGTACTCGCCCCCGACAAGGAATACGACCTCGGGCGAAAAATCATCCAACCAGGCATTCAACTCACCGGTTCGCCAGCGAGCCGCCCGCCATATCGCATCCCGCAGAAGCATCATGCTCGGGTGCTTTTTGCGGCCGAACTCGTATACGCGCTCCTGCAAGCGAGAGGGGCCAGAACCGCCCTCCACGCTGGCGCCCGCAATGTCAACGCTGCTCAGGACCTGACCGCAGGGCCGCCGCCACAGAACGCTCCTCAACGCGTCGAAATCAGTAACTCGATAGTACCTCCGACACCTGCGGCTCATCGGACCGCTCGGCACTTCGGCGTGAAAATAGAGTTCAGCAAGCGCGTCCGGATCCCAGTGCTTGAAGTACGAGGCCAATGAATTGCCGCTCGCGCCCTTATCGTTGAACGGGCGGTTGCTAACGATCAGCACTCTCGGATTGACGGTATTCGACATGGAATTTCCCCGCAAGGCGCAACCATATGTTACGAGCAAAAAGCACACGAGAAGTTCTGCTATAGGAGAAACGAAATCAGGCGATCAGAAACCGAGAAGACCGACAAGGGCCGCGTTAAGATTTCGTCAGGACATAGGTTACTTGCCCAACTAGCGCGGGGAATAATCTAGCAACTAGAAAATATATAGAACTCATATACTTCGACAGAAATCTCCCGATCGGAGGAAGCAAAGCTCCACGGCATGTCCTGACGGGTCTTGTTAAGCTCCCCACACCAAATAGCTTCCTCACTTCCCTGCAATCAATCCCTTTGTAGTTGTATGGGTTGGAGAAAGGATTCGAAATGCGCCAGTCTATCAATAAGATATAGCCGCCGGGGCGGCAGACACGGATCATTTCAGCTGCGATTTTACGACGCACTGAATCTTCCGCAACCGACATAAGGAGAGTGCTTTCGATGACAATATCGAAGGAACCGTCGAGAAACTGTAGCTCGGCAGCATCGCCATGTGTAAATCCAATATTTGGAAATAGCGCCTTGGCTTGATCGATGCATTCGTTCTGAAGATCGATTCCCTTAAGATTCGCTGGCCTGAAGCCTAGACGTAAGAGTCTTTCCAAGCTTGCACCCGTGCCACATCCGACGTCCAGGACTTTCGCGCTGTCGCAATCCACATCTAGCCAATAAAGCGCCCGGATGACGGATACATCGAAGGCGAGTGTTTGGAACAATACACCCTTATTCGTCCGCAGATCCTGTCTGTCTTTACCGCGGGCTCGACTATAACGTTCAAACCACTCGGCATTCCTCTCGTAACTCAACATGAAGAACCTATTCCTTTCCAAATGTGAAACAAAAAAGTTAGGAGCGATTCCTGATACTTGCCAAGGGTCTACCTCGCTAATCGAAGCAACCGAGCGATTCCAGGGATGGCCTCATGGCGCCGAGGCTGTGACGTCCCGCAGGAAGGCAAACGTCTCCTCCGCGCAACCGGACCATGTGTACTCGCGCGCGTATCGCATAGCGCGCTCCGCATACTCGCGCCGTATAGCACTGTCGCCGCAAAGGCGAGCGAGCGCGGAGGCAATCTCCGTCGCGTGCTCGGGATTGAAGTACTCGCCAGCGTCGCGCAGCAGGTCAGGCAGGCCGGACCGGTTCGAACAGGCCACCGGAAGCCCCGATGCCATGGCTTCGAGCAACGTAATGCCAAACGCTTCACAGGAGGAAGCAAAGACGAACAGGTCGGCTTTGCGGAGCAAGGCAGGCAAGGCATCGTGGCTGATATTGCCCAGCAAGCACGTGAATGCGTTCGCCCCCTCCTGCTCGATGACCCGCAGAAGCTCTCTCCTGCCTAGCGGATCTTCACCGGCGTTTCCGGCCAGCCAAAGCTGGTAATCCCGGCCCGTGGACTCGCGCAACTGCTTCACCGCTTTCACCACGTTACCCTGATACTTGTAGAGGTACACGGTCGAGACATAGAGAATGTTACGCGGCGCCTGATCGATGGTTGGCACCGTGCTATCGGCGAGGAAGGCCGCTTCCACCCCATTGGCAATGACGGTATGCCGCCTGATGCCGGCAAGCTGGCGTATCGCGAGTTCCTGCGAATACCGCGAGGTAAAGATGACTCCCGCGGTTTTGGGATAGAGGGCGCGAAGCTTGCGGTTCAATCTCCGCATGAATCTGAACCAAAGCCTGGAATAGCGGTATTTGCGGTACTCCTTTTGATCGAAATACAGAATGTTGTGACATGCCGCCACCACCGGTACGCCGGCGGGAAGCGCGCGTGGGCTGCCTGACACACAGAACAGCACGTCCGGTCGCAGCCGGCGCATGAACCTGCCGAGGTGCATCTGCTCCCACAATTGCGCGGAGACGGCCTTCTCCAGAGAGGGCACGGCGATCACGCGGACGGCGGCGTTCAATTCCCCGAGTTCCCCGGCAAGCGCGGGGCTGCACACCAGAGTGATGCGGACGCCGGAGGATTCCGCGGGGATGGCGAGCACCCCTTTGAGATAGCGGATCAAACCGCCGCTGCCGCCGCGGCCCCCGTACCAGACTGCGTGGATCGGATGCGAAGGCAGCCCCGAGCTGCCATTCCCTGATTCCCCGAGCGCGTCATGCACTTCCAATTCACTGGTGGGCATAGGATCTCCAGAACAGTCCTCGGGTCCTTGCGATGAACTCCGCGCGCAGTTCCGGTACGGAGCATCCCGCAGCCAGCACAGCCATGCCGCAGACGGTACCAATCAGGCCCATGGTGAGCAGTCGCGACGAAGGTGCGGGCACGAGCAGGCGAGCCAACAGAACCACAGGCAGCGTGGCCAGCAAGGGGCGGAGCAGATCGCCGAGCAGCCAGTTGCGAAGTTCGCCAGGCAGGAAGCGCCGGTGCAGCAGAACCATGAAGGGCGCCGTGGTGCCAAGCATCACGATTAGCCACGAAAGTCCCGCGCCCACAATGCCGAATCGCATCACCAGGAAAAACAACAGGGGCACAAGCAGGAGCAGAGAGACAATGTTGACATACAGGTTCAACCTGACGTAGCCATAGGCAAGAGCGAGATAGCAGGGCACAGCCTGAATGGCCTGCAGCATCTGACCGCCGAGCAGCAGGGAGGCCGGCACTGCCGCTTGCTGCGCGGCCGCCGCCGAACCTGTCCAGGCACGGATGAAGTCGCATGCAAACAGCGCCAGGGTCATGCCCACGGGAATGGCGGTGGCGGCGACCAGAGCGCAGGTGCGATGGTAAAGGCGCTGAACCCCGATGCAGTCCTGGCGGGCAACGAGCGCCGTGAGGCGAGGGAAAACGGCCAGAGCGATGGGGCTGGCCAGTATCAGCGGAGCCGATGCCAAGGCGCCAGCAAGCGTATAGTATCCCAGCATCTCCAGGGGGAGCATCTTGCTGACCGTCAGTTTGTCGGCCTGCGCCAGGAGCGCGGATACGGCTGCCATGCCGGCCATGCCCAGGGCATAATGCCAAGTGTTGCGGAACGCCTGCCAGCGAAAATGGGGCCGGGATTGGTCGGCGCGGGGAGGCAGGGCGCGCCACAGACCGAAACGGGCGGCAGAGCAATAGACGGCGTTCGAGATCAGTTGCCAGGCGGCGAAGGCGAAGATGGTTGGAGAGACCAGCCATAGCACCAGAACCGCGCCGAGACTCCTGCATATCGAGGTTGCAATGGTGATGGTATTGGAACGGACCTGTTTCTCCAGCCCCATCAGACCTCCGATATAAAGTGCGGAGGGCAACTGAAGAGCGATGGCGACTCCCATCAAGCGGATCGCTGTCGTCATTTCGTGCGGCAGCAGAACCCGGGAGCGCAGCCAGTGGGTGGCAATGGCCGGCGCCAGGGCCCAGATGGCAACGGCTAGGGCGGAGGAGATGCAGATATAGGCCGATTCGTAGGTGCGCAACAGATCGCCCATTTCGGCGGCAGCGTCTTTGCGCACTGAAAGCCGCGCCATCTCCCGGTTCAGGGTCGCCGTGAATCCCATGTCCGCGAAGGCCAGCACCGCCAGCAACGTGGAATAGAACCCGACAATTCCGTAGGCTTCGATCCCCAGGAAGCGGAGATACAGAGGAACGAACAGATAGACCGAGATGACGCCCCAGGCACGGGCGATCATATTGGCGAGAATGTTTCGTCTTATCATTTAAAATCGGATAGGTCTTCGCATCCAAGCTTCGACCAGGATGCCGGCGAGGGCCGTGGCTGCTGCGGCACATCTTTGTGCAGGAGCCTTCCGGGCTCCAGGGTCGGCGCGTCGATGGGAGCGGCATCGGCTGCGTGATTACCGGAGACTACCTTGCGCCTAACTGCCGGGCGCAAACTCGCGCCACACATTCCTGTGCACGTAGTCCACATAGCTGACGATAATGCGCAGAACCTTTTGCGAGACGTTGGGAACCGTATATTCGAGCACGGTGCGCAGCTGGGCTTCGGACTGATCGGCGAGAATCCGCAGCCCCTCGCGCACCCGCGTCGCATTAAAGCCGGTCATCATCACGGCGCCTTCCTCCATGCCCTCCGGACGCTCATGCATCTCGCGAAGATTCAGCCCCGGAAATCCGAGAATAGAGGATTCCTCGGTGATGGTACCGCTATCGGAGAGCGTGGCCCTGGCGTTCATCTCCAGCTGCACAAAATCGAAAAGACCCACCGGCTCCCGCAGCTGCACATGAGGACTCAGCAGCGCACCGAGTTCGTTGAGCCGCTTCCTGGTTCTGGGATGCGTGGAGACGACCAGAGGCAGTTCGTACTCGGCGGCCAGCGAGTTGAGCAGGGCCACGAACCGTTCCAGTGCGCGCGGCTGGTCCACGTTTTCCTCGCGATGGCAGCTCACGACAAAGTATCTTCCGCTCTCCAGGCTGAAACGTTCGAGAATCGACGACGCGCGGATTTTAGGCAGGTAATGGTGGAGTACTTCGTACATGGGGCTCCCGGTCTTGACGATGCGGTCCGGCGCCAGCCCCTCGCGCAGCAGGTATTCCCGGGAAATAGAACTATAGGGCATGTTGATATCGCTGGTATGGTCCACGATGCGCCGATTGATCTCCTCGGGCGAGCGGTCGTCGAAGCAGCGGTTTCCGGCCTCCATGTGAAACACCGGAATCCTCCTCCGCTTGGCGGGCAAGGCGGCCAGGGCGCTGTTGGTGTCCCCCAGGATCAGGACCGCGTCAGGCCGGAGCTCGGCGAACAGGCTGTCTGACTTTGCAATCACCAACCCGATGGTCTCCGCCGCGGTCTTCCCGGCCGCCTCAAGGAAATGGTCGGGCCGGCGGACTTCCAGGTCCTCAAAGAAGAGTTGATTCAACTCGTAATCGTAATTCTGGCCGGTGTGGACAATGGTGTGCTCCGTGTATCGATCTAGAACCGCCATCACCCGCGACATCTTGATGATCTCTGGCCGGGTGCCAAGAATGCTCACAACTTTCATGGTTTCTCCAGGGTGCTGTTTGGAATGTTTTCTCTCAAATGCGGGGGGGTACGCGTCCATCGAGCGCCAGCCGCCCTTCGCCCACGGGAAGATAATAGGTATCCGGACGGTCGGGATTGAACACTTCGCTGGACCAGAACAAAGTCACCATTTCGCCCCGGCCGATATTGCGGATGGAGTGAGTGAACCCGGGCGGAATATCGATCACCTGATACTTGCCCCCCTCTACCGCATACTCATCCACCGGCCCGCCCTCCATCGGCTGCATCCTGATCAAACCCTCGCCTTCGACGACCAGGAACTTTTCCGCCTTGGTATGGTGATAGTGGTTGCCGCGGGTCACGCCTGGGACAGTTCGCGACACGAAGATCTGCCCGCTGTGTTCTGACTTGATGAATTCCGCCAAACTGCCGCGCGCGTCGGTCCTCACGTCCAGATTCCGCTGCCTGGAGTGGCCGGGAACGTAGGACAGATAGGTTGCATAAAGAGCCCGGCAGAAGGGATCCGCGAAGTCCGGCAGTCTCAGGGTTGCGGCCATCTCGTGAAACACCTGAATCCGGCCGGCCAGATCATCCAGGCGCAGGCGGGTGCATGCAATAGGCAGCGGCTCAGGAGCGTCGTTCGCCAGTTCGTCGAGAAACGCGGCGACGATGTCGTCCACGTAGTTGAGCTCCACCTCATGGGCGGGATCGGAGAGGGTGAGCGGCAGATCACGGGCAATGTTATGGCAGAACGTCGCCGTCACCGAGTTGTAATCAGGCGGGCACCACTTGCCGAACAGGCCCTTGAGGCGGAAGATCCTGACCCTGGCTCCGGTAGTCGCCGCAAACTCCCGCAAAGCATCTTCCGCCTTGAGCTTGCTGGTTCCGTAAGGGTTGGGCAGATCTGCCTGGATCGAGGACTCAAACACGATCTTCGCGGCGCGGCCTGTACGCCGCATGCTATCGCAAAGCCGCCTGGTCAGTCCGGCGTTCACCCGCTCAAGCTCAGCGGGGTTCTCTGACCGGCAAACGCCACGCACGTGAAACACCACATCCGCGATGGCCAGCTCCCTTTCGAGGTCGGCCGGAGAAGTCTCCCCATCGGCGGCAAAGGTGTCGCAATCCGGCCGCTCGCGCAAATGCGCCAGCAGGTTCCGGCCGAGAAAGCACCGGCTGTCGGTGACAACAACCCTGATCACGCCGCCAACATCCTTCCGCTGAGTGCTTCCTGCACGCAGGCCAGACTCTGGAGCGTCGCCGTCATCGCCTCCAGATTGAGGCGCGCGGAGTTATGGGAATGATAGTCTTCGGCCTCGGATATCTCGTGCTTGCCTTCGCTGAAATAGGAGGAGTAGTTCAAGTCGCGCGTATCGGCGCATATCCGGTAGTAGTCTCCGAGATCCTCGGCGCGCGCTATCTCCTCGCGGTTCATCAGGGTCTCGTACAGTTTTTCGCCGTGACGCGTGCCAATGACCCGATAGCTCTTTTCGGTATCGAAGATCTGCTCGATCGCTTTGGCCAGGGTGCCGATGGTGGCCGACGGAGCCTTGCGAACGAAGATGTCCCCCGGCCTGCCCTGCTCGAATGCGTAGAGCACCAGCTCCACCGCGCCTTCGATGGTCATCATGAACCTGGTCATTTCAGGGTCGGTTACGGTAAGGGGCTCCCCAGATTGGATCTGGCTCAGAAACAGCGGTATCACCGATCCCCGCGAGCCCATCACGTTTCCGTAGCGGGTGCCGCAAAACACGGTCGGGGAGTCCTGGTGCATGCGGGCCTTGGCCGCCATGCATTTTTCCATCAGCGCCTTGGACATTCCCATGGCGTTCACCGGATACACAGCCTTGTCCGTGCTCAGGACGATGACCTTGCTCACCCGGGATGCGAGGGCTGCGTTCATCACATTCTCGGCGCCCAGGGTGTTGGTCTGGACGGCCTCTATGGGGAAGAATTCGCAGGAAGGAACCTGCTTCAGCGCCGCCGCATGAAAGACCAGGTCCACGCCGCGCATGGCCTGCAGGACACCGTCGTAGTTGCGTACGTCGCCGAGATAGAACTTGATGGCGCTGTTCTTCAGCCGCCGCCGCATGTCGTCCTGCTTCTTCTCATCGCGGCTGAAGATGCGGATCTCCCCGAAGCCGGCATGGCTCGCCATCTCAACCACCGCGTTGCCGAAGGTGCCGGTGCCGCCCGTGATAAGCAGGCATTTACCAGCAAAAGTGCGTGAGTTCATTGCATCTCCCAGGTTGGTCCCCTGCCGGACACGTTGAAGGAACTGGCAGCAACCGGACCGGGGTGCTGCCGCAGGAGCGATTTGACGGTAGTGGCGGAGAGCTGTGCAACGGCCTCCGCCCGCGGTTGGATTATTGCCCGCGATAGTCCGGCCGCCGGGCTAGATCGGTCTCCGCAGGGCACACCGTAGATTCTGAATTGCGGCGGCGGTTTCCGGGTCCGCTCGCGCCACGCCTCGCCACCACAGTGCCCAGGTGAGAAAACAGGAGAGCAGAAATCCTCCCATCGTGGACAGCAGGACAATCTGCATGCGATGCGGGGACGATTTCCGCTCCGGCTCGATCCCCGGCTCGACGACCTGGATGACGGCCGCCTCCTTGGCTTCATCCAGCTTGGCGGCTTCGTATTGTTTCATGAGCATGTCGTACAGGGCCTGCTGATATAGCAGTTCGTGTTGGGCGCGAAGATACTCCGCGCCGGCGCCGGGAATGTTTTTGAGACCCAGGCTGGCGATCTCGGGGGAGTGGTTGCTCTGTTCGAGGCGCGCAACCTCAGCTTGCGTGGCGGCCAGCTCCTGCTCTGCCAACTGCACATCCGGATTGTGTTCGGTGGAATAGGAGCGCAGCGCCTGCACTTCGACCTGCTTGGCAGCGACCTGTGCACGCAGCGTAGCAAGCCCTTCGATCATGGCCTTGGCCTGGGCATCCAACTGGACTACGCCTTTTTCGAGTTGAACCTGCTGAAAGGCAAGTTCGGCCCCCACTAGCACTTCTTTCTGGTTCTTCAACTGTTCTTCGTAGAAGAGTCGCCGCTTGGAAGCCTCCGTGACCGAGATGATCTTGCTCAGAGCGCGGAGCTGTTCAGTGTAGGCGTTGGCTATGTCGGCCGCACGCTTCTTGTCCTTGTCCGTAACGGATATAGAGATGAGAGCGCTCATCTCCGATACGATCTCCGTGTTCTTCTCGAGATCCCTGCGCGTGTCCGTCCGGTTTTTCTCGCGATAGACCTGCATGAGGTTGAAGCGCTCGATGATGGCATCCGCAACCGGCCGGGACTTCATCAGATCCACATAGATTGCATTGGGATCGCGCAGACTCAGTCCGCCCGACATGGCATCTCCCATCGCCGCGATACCCGGCAAGCTGTTCAAGATGGCGGTGGTGGACTGGGTCTGCCGCGGCGGCATGATCCTGGTAACCGACGTATACCGGACAGGCAGCAGCAGGCTCGAGAGCAGCCCCCCGAGCATGGCCCCGCCGGTCACGCTTAGAATCATCCGCTTGCGGCTGGCGAGTTGGGTAAGAATATTGATCACCAGACCGGTGACGCCGAACATCGTGGCATTGTCTGCCCCCGAGGTCACCGGCTGCATTATGGCTTCGGATTGGTCAGTCTGTGAATTCTGTTCGCTCATCTTCTGCACGTCGACTTCTGGATCGGGGTAAGTATGGCCATTCATGGCTGTTTGAGAAATGATCCCGGCGATCATGGACGTCTTTCCCATCGACCCGCCCGGCCAGCGCGGGCCGTGGCTGCGCCGCCTGCCCACGCGTTCTTCGCGCGGACCAGGAGGATGCAATTCAAATCACCCAGCCACGCGGCTGCGCCTGAATCGTTCACCTATTCATAGGGCCGCTTGCGGATCGAGGAGCGGAGAGCGCTCTGTTTGCGGACCTCGCCGCGAGTACGGATACCTTCAACAAATCGGCGCTTCTGCCTGATGGCCGATATGGGGCCGCTCAAGAACGGAAACGCGCGGCCTGTGGTCCGTAGCTTCAACGACGCGTCTCAGCAAGTCAGCGCTGGGGCTGTAGTCAAGAACGATTTCTTTGAGGGCAATCATCAGGCGGCCCGTATCGCGAGCCGCACACAGATCGCGTAGCTCATCGAGCCACCTGTGGACGTTGCCTTCCGGCACCCCGTTGCCTACGAAGATGCGCACTTTCTCATGCTCGGTTGGAATCGTATCTTCGAGAAGCGTACTGAGTTCTTCGTAGAGCTTTTCGCCGGGCCGCATTCCGGTGAATTGGATTTTGATATCTTTCTCCGGCTTCAAGCCGGACAGCAGAATCAGATTCCTGGCCAGATCGACGATCTTGACCGGCTGGCCCATATCCAGAACGCAGATCTGGCCGCCGGTTGCCACTGCCGATGCCTGCAAAACCAGTTGGCACGCCTCGGGAATGGTCATGAAGAAGCGCCGCATCTCGGGATGCGTCACGGTGACCGGCCCCCCGGCCGCGATTTGCTTCTTGAAGATCGGGATCACGCTGCCGTTCGAGCCCAGCACGTTACCGAAACGCACCGCGACGTAGCGGGTTCGGCCGTTTTGCAGCGCCAGCAGAATGAGTTCGGCGACGCGCTTGGTGGTGCCCATGATGTTGGTGGGGCGGACGGCCTTGTCGGAGGAGATCAGGACGAAGTCCTCGACACCGTGCTTCGTCGCGGCGATGGCGAGGTTGTAGGTACCCACAACATTGTTCTCCACGGCCTCGAAGACGTGTGTCTCCATGAGAGGAACGTGCTTATACGCCGCTGCATGGTAGACGATGGTGGGCCGGTATTGGATGAGAACGTCGTCAAGGCGCGCACGGTTTTGCACGTTCCCGATCTCGGGGTAGAAGGGGACCTGCGGGAACCTCTGTTTCATTTCGCGATCGATCTCGAACAATGGAGACTCGGCGATTTCAAATCCCACGATTCCAGCGGGCTGAAAGCGCGCAATCTGCCGGCAAAGCTCGGATCCAATGGATCCCGCGGCCCCGGTCACGAGAACGACTTTGCCCTTGAGCACTTCGCGAATTCGGCCAACTTCAAGCCGGACCGGGTTGCGGCCAAGGAGATCTTCGACTGCTACTTCACGAATCTGGCCAACCAAGCCGCACTCTTCGACCACCTCTCCGAGTCCGGGCACGGTCTTCGACTCCACACCCGCGGCATGGCACAACTCCAGGATCCTAGTCATCTCCACGCCCGTGGCCGAGGGAATGGCAATCAGAATGATCGCTACATTGTGCTTGGTTACAAGTGATTTTATTTCGTCCCCGCCTGCAAGCACTTCTATACCACTAATGAGTAAGCCCTTTTTGTCCAGGCCGTCATCGAGAAATCCACAAACGTGATACGCCAGTTTGGGATTGTTGCGAATCTCCCTGAGCAGAGTAATGCCTGCGTCGCCGGCTCCGTAAATTAGCGCTCTCTTCTCCTGGCCAATTCCCTGCCCGCCATGTATGGCTTCAGCTACCATGCGAATCACGACACGCAATCCAGCCGTGCCCAGGAGAGAAAGAATGAGGTCGATTAGATAAATGGAACGCGGGAAACCCGCGGGGGCAATGTAATCAAGGATCGCCCAGCTGAGCAGCGCCCCGGCGCAGTTTGCAATGACAATCCTGTGGACATCGGCGATCGTTACATACCGCAGTCCCCAGCGATTCAAATTCGAGGCCTGGAATATCACGCTTTTGACCGCAATCCAGATCGGAAGCGCATAAACGAAATAACCGAGGCAAGTCTGCGGAAGCCTGAAGTCGAACCGCAATAGAAATGCTATGAATCCCGAGAGTGCAAAGATGCAGCCTTGTGCGGCCCAAACGAAGAGCCAACGCATCGCGCTGCTCCTCAACATGCTTCTAAATCTGCTGCGCATGATTTGTTCCTCTTCATTTTCGCGATTCTGGATAAGGATGATCAGGTATGTGAGACGAGGGCCAGATGGCCGTTTCCTCCAAAGAGAGGGTCGAGTGCCGGATTCAGGCACGCGACGGCTCCTCGTCTTGGCCGAACGCGATGAGGAAAAGTGTTGCAACTGCCGTTCACAGCAATCGAAGGATCGCTTAGAACACGCTAATTACGGAGGTACTATTTCGAATGTCAGTAGGTCGAGCCGATGACGGCCCCCGTCATGGCCGTTTGCGAAAGCGTCTGAACCAGGTATGGAAGCTGTTGCATGAAGTTATTCGGCGACTTCAGTTTGGTGGGGACGATGATCGCGTCCCCGGGCAAAAGGACCGTGCTTTCAAAGTCGGTATGCCAGAACTGGCCGTGGCTTTGCCTGCTGATGACGGTTCCGTCCGCCCTGACCAGAAAGATGCGCCTTGCGTCGGCTTGCCGGGTGGGGCCGCCGGCATCGTTGAGATACGCGGATAGGTGCTTCCTGGGCTGATACCGGAAGGCATTCTCGTTGTACACTGCCCCCGCGACCTGAACCGTGCTGAGCCTGGGTGGAATATAGAAACTGTCGCCATCTTCGAGGGGGAAGTTCGGAATATCGGAGATGGTGCTGGCGCTGGGCCGCATGTCGAGGACGATCCGGCCCGTCGGCTTGACTGCCCCGAGCTGGGCGATGGCGGCCTGCTGAGTGCTCATCTGCATTTGCTGCTCGGCGGCGCTCGTCGTGCCTCCGGAGGGGGCGGCCGCATAGCGCGACGTGAGTTCTCTCTGCATCTGCGCGATGGAGACCTGGAGTTGCTGTTCCTCGGCCTGGCGGGTCGAGACGCGCGTCAACTGCGAGGCGTAGAGATAGGAGTGCGAAGTGAGCCCCCCGGCGCGTTCGACGACGTTGCGCAGAGTGTCGCCCGGTTCCACGCGATAAACCCCTGGCGCATTGACCTCTCCGCTCACCCGCACAAATGTCGCATGTTTGTCGGTCGGCAAGGGCAGGTCGCTTCGTGAAAAAATCGTGATCACATCGCCGGGCCTCAGGAACTGGTTATCGGCGGATGCAGGGTTGCCAATGGCGTTCCCCAGGTTGAAGGAAAGCAGGTGGGTGCTCAAATCCTGCTCATCGAGGCGCTGGATGGAGGCATAGTCCCAGTTGATCTCCGCCGTGTTCTGGACCAGATCGGTCATGATATCGATTGGTACATGTACCGGCATACCGTTTTGCGGGTTAAGCTCGCCTCCGTCCGGCACGTTGCCGGCCGTTCCATATTCCTGGTCCGGAGCGCCTGCATTGCGCGCATTGCCATCCGCGCCATACTCCTGGTTCGGAACTCCCGCGCCTCGCAGATTACGGCGAACGCCGTTTTCGTCGCTCCAACTGCTGCCGGCGGGCGCGCTCTCTGTCAAATGGCCTTCCTGGTACCAATAGCTGCGGGTAATCAGAAAATCGCGCGACGGAATCAGATCCGAGACCCGCATCCCTTCGTGCCAGGGGAAATGGCCTGGCTGAAAGACATTGCCGCGCAGCATCACGGCGTTCTCAAACTGCGGCGAGATGGGGAATATTCGCAGCATATCCCCATCCTTGAGCTTGCGCTCGAGTCCCGATCGATCCAGGGAGAAGTCATCGACCCCTCGCCTTCTGTGATTCTCGATTTTTTCGAGGAGAACGCGATCGACTTCGGCCAGGTTGGTGAGCCCGCCGGCGTCGCCGAGTGCGGCGGCGATCGTAGTTTCCCCCTTCAGTTCGTATATTCCCGGCTCGTTGACACTCCCTATGATCGCAACTTGCGGACCGGCGGGTGGAATATAGATCACATCTCCAGGGAGTAACTGGACATCGTGCGATTTGTCGCCCCTGCGCAGTAGGTCGTAGATGTCGAAGTCGGCGACGACACGATTGTCACGGCGCAACTGAATGTGCCGCATCGACCCTGTGGCGGAGGGCCCGCCGGAGGCAAAGAGCGCATTGACCAGCGTGCTGAGAGAGCTGACCGTGTATGCTCCGGGCTGCCTTGCGCTTCCCAGAACGAAGATCTGGATAGAGCGAAGCTTGCCCATCGTCACACTTAGTTCGAAGCCTTTGTAGAGATTGCCGATGGCCGCGCGCAGATAGCTCTCGAGCTGTTCATAGCGCAATCCGGCCACCCTTAAGCTTCCCACTTTCGGAATGAATATCTGGCCGTCCCTGTCCACAGTCATGCCGCCATCAAGGTCGATCTTCCCCCATACCCGTATCAGCAGTTGATCTCCCGGGCCCAGCACGTAATCGGCGGGCACCGGAATGTGATCCATCGGAGCAAAGGTCGTGGGAGCTTCGTCGAATAACTGCCTGCCATACACGTGCAGCCTGCGCCCGGCGGCATCTTCTGCGAACATCTCGAATTCGGATCGCGTGGTGATCGGACCAATCACCCGCGTGGATGGTACGGGCCTCGTGCCGGGTGCGGGTGCAGCTTCAGTTGGACCTTGTGTGGTACCTGGGGTGAGGTTTGTGTTTGTTCGAGCAGGATATATTCCCGGTCCATTTGTGGGAGCCATGTCGGTCTCTGGAGGACATTGATCTGCTTCGGCTGCGGAAATCGGGCCCACGCCGGGTGAACATGGGACCGCTTGAGCCGGAGGCGTGTTGAAATCCGATTGCGCGGCGCAAATGGAGCCGGACAGGAACAAGAAGATCAGGAGTTTATGGGTCATAGTGTTAGAAGCTTCTCTGCCATGAGTGTTGATTCAATACAAGAGATCGAGCCGGAGCCTGCGCCCGGATTTCAAAAGCCAATCTTGCGCTCCGGAAACCAGGTGATTTGGATGGTTGTGGAAGTTACCGTCTGCGAACCCGGGAGGTAGACCGGGGCTTTCCAATGCTCCAGAGTAAAAGTCCCGTCGATCTCAAAGTCTTCGCGAATGCGTTTGACGGCCTGAACGCTGAAGTCGTTCAGCGTCGTTCCGCCGGGAATGAAGTCCTTGGACGCTTTCTGACTGCGCACGCTTGCCTGCACCCACTCATTGCCGCTCAGGTGATAGGTGATCCAGCCCTGCCCGCCCTTATCCTCGCGTCCCATCCAGTCCCCGAAAAGCTGGCCCTGGTTGGTGTAGCCCTGCCTCTGAATGCCTTCCCAGTATTGATAGCGGCCGCCAATGCTTTCCGGATAGGAAGAATCCGTATCGGCGGCTTCAATACGCAGATCCAGCTTCGGGATTCCGGGAACGTGGGAGAGGTAGAGGCCAGGCCTGAAGGTTCCGTGCAAAGGTTTGGCGATAGGGCTGGGCGCGTCGTGCGCCTCCATGTCCGAGTACAGCGTTAGCCAGCGACCCGGAAATGGTAGACGATAGACGAAATCGAATGTGCCGAAGCGGGCGCCGGGGTCGTGCGCAGAGTACTTTACCGCATCGTTGGTAGCGTTCGTGCTGAAGAAGCTCTTCAGGAACGTGTGCAGGGTGACCGGTTCGTGACCCTTCCCTCCCCAAATCACGGTACGTTCGAAGCCAAACTCGAGGTCACGAGTGGGTTTGAAGCTGAATTTCTCAGCGTGTAACCAGGGGTCTCCAGGATTGATGACATTCGGTTGGCTGGGTGCAGTGCCATTGCAGGGAGATGGGTTGTCGTTGCAGAGCGGATTCGGCATTAAAGTGTGACCGCGCAGTGCGCCCACCAGGAATTCATAGCGGAAAGGGCCAGTGAGCCTTGAGAGCAACGGTATGTACAGCGGCTCGGTGCGGTTAATGTGAAAGGCATAGATATTTTCGGCGTTGTTCGAGTAGGCCATGCTGGCGCCCTGGGCCGGCCCCATCCATTCATCTTGCTTTCCGAAGGAGAACACGTGGTTCAGAAACTGCGCTGAGACATATGCTTCAAGGAAGCGTCCCTGGGTCGCGGTGGCGAGAGGTCCTTGAGGAATCGTGGTCTGCGAATAAGACGGACAGACAGTGACATGCGGAGTCGTATTTGTGACATAACTGATCTGATCTACCTGGCACGACAGTGTCTGAGCCAATGCTGCAGAATATCCGGTAGCCGAGGGCGCACCCTGAAACTCGCCGCGCGCGTAAAGGAGGAACCGGCCGGCGGTCGCGTAGGCGCTCAAGCCCGAATAGTTATTCAAGCCATTCTCGTAGGGCCGGCCGTAGTCGTTCACGATGGTCGAGCCGAGATGAAAGCTGTCACGCAGGGGAGTACCACTGATCGCGCGCACCACCGAATAGGTTGACTCGATACGCACATCGCCCGCGCGCGCCGGACAGGGACCGCCGCTATCGAGATGCAACTCGCGATTCAGCGCGACGAACAGTTCCCTCGCCTCGTCCGTGACCGGCCCTGCTTTCGCATCCTCGATCTTGGCGCCTGTATCTTCCAGCGTGTGGCTCAAGCTGGCGCGCGTCCATGGACGCAGGCCCAGAAAAACATGATCCAGAAAGCCCAGCGAGTACAACCGCAGCACGGATGGATAGATCCAACTGTCTACCGGAATGTAGGGAGAACCGGACATGGATAGATCGCAATCTTGCACCGACGCGCCTGAATCGATCGTTCCCTGATTGGCGCTTTGTTGCCCGCTCGACGGCGTCGCGAAAAGTGATCCTGCGGCGATAAGCAGAAGCCCGCTCAAGGCTATTCCATAAAAGTGGACGGGTACCGCGGCGGGCTGCTCCCTCACGCTTGCGCTCTCTGCCCGACCGTCACGAATCGGTCTCCGACGACGGCTGCTCCAATGGGTCTGAGGCTGACGAGGTCTCAGTAGCATCCAGGGGCCGCGTTTCGGCAGTCGCGTTGGTCTCATCCGGCGCATTCGCATGATGAGGCTGGACACCGGTCCGGAACGATTCAAGCTCCGCGGCAAGTTCCTTGACCCTCAGTTCCAGATCATTCACATGCGCGGAATACTTGATGACGCTCGATGCCAAAGAGTTGTCTTGATTCCTGCTCGTGACCAGGCTGTTCATGGTGTTGCGCACAAGATCCGAAATGCTGCGTGCACCGCTGGCTACACAAAAACGTTCCAACTCCAGGTATTCCTCTTCGGAGAGCCGAACATTAATGGTGCGAATTCGGGGTATCAGAACAGACATCGGAGATTGAGCCGTTGCAGGATGCTTTTGGCGGGAGTGACCGGCAGTAATGGCCTTCTGCCAGGACTGAGAAGGTGACTTTCTAGAGATGCATTTGGAGTGCGCTTCGCGCCTGTCGGTCCCATGTCACAGGATCGATGTCAACGAACATAAATACTGCCGCACCCGCATGGGGCGAAGGCGTATTACGGTGTTTGACGTTCCGGTGAGATCTTCTTCACCTGACCTCTACGCATACTGGGAAGTATGGAGAGAACCTTAGCACGCACTACGGGGAGTGGCAAGAGAAAAGTATCACTTTTGTAATGCAATTGTGTTTTTGGGTTTCGTCCCATTATGGGATCGATCGGCATGCGCAAGATATGTCGGATGCAACCTTTCCCTGGCAATCGGCTTAGAGTGTGCCCATCTCTGCTGAATTTGCCAGGCCATCTCAGCATTCTCGCGCAGGTTGCCAGGAACTCCATTCTCGATGCCTTCTTTCAAACCGTCCACTTCACTTATGGATAAGAAGGGAGTTCCGAATATCAAACGTGTTGAGGCGCTCTCAAATGCTTTTAGTGCACCACGCCGACGTCGCTAGCAGGCCAGTAGACGAAGACGGCCTTTCCGTAGATGAGGGAGCGGTCGACGGGCCCGAAGTCCCGGCTGTCGGAGGAGATGGAGCGATGGTCACCCATCATGAAGTAGCTCTCTGCAGGAATTACCATCTCCGCCAGGGACCGGCTGTCACGATACTCCTGCGGGACGTAGGGTTCGTACAAAAGGTTGCCGTTGACGTAGACATGACCACGATCGACACGGAGGGTATCGCCCGGCAGAGCGATGACGCGCTTGATATAGCTTTTCTCCGGATCGCGGGGATAGCGGAAGACCACCACGTCGCCGCGTTCGATGGCGGCGATGTGGTAGACGAACTTGTTGATAAAGAGGCGATCGCGGTCTTCAAGGCGCGGCAACATGCTGGTGCCTTCCACACGGACCGGTTGATATAGAAAGGTAATGATGAGAACGGATGCGGCGGCAGAGATGAGCAGGTCGCGCAACCAGAGCATAAGGCCCATGGATTTGCGCGGCGCCGCGGGTGCGGGACTGGCAGACTGCGGAGCAAGGGTGGAATGAGAGGTCACACAGGAATCGGAGACAGCGGGATCGTCGGGAAACGTATGCATCTGTATCTAGATTACTCGCAACCGAGGCTTCCCGGCGGGCACATAATGCGGGGGCGATGCGATGTAATGGGTTTTTGCTGTGTGGAGGCCGGCACCAGCGCCGGCGCGGTTCCAGGCGGGCCAACGCCTGCCAGATTCTCCTCTTCCAGTTGCAGCGGACGTTGCAGGACCATTTCCACCTGGGTTCCTGTAGGAATGTCCACATCGGCATTGCGCGTGAAGAGCGAAACGATTCCAACGGTAGCCAGACCGACGCCCAAGCCGGTCAATCCGCCCTCAATGGGATGCCCTGATTCTGCTCCGCCAATTGTGCCTACACCCGCTCCAGTTGGGAGGGCGATTTCCGCCGTCCGGCCGGCATTGCGGCCTTTATCGCCGTTTTGCTCGATGGTCCCTTCCCCGTTGTCTTTCACGGTCTGGTTCTTTGCGCCCGGCACACTGTCCACAACCCCGGGAATCTCCACCACCGAGCCGTTGGGGAAAATAATGGAGGTAAAGTGCATGTCGAGCTGCGCTTTGCCCTTGACACGCCCGCCGCGCTGGACGCGATCGACGACACCCTGCACGTAGACTCCATTGGGGATCATCACGCGGTTCCCTACCACGACAGGAAAAGTTGAGATCAGATATACGCCGTCGCCCGCCTTGGCGCTCCTGGTGTTGATTGCGCTCTTCAGTTGCAAAAGAACTTTGGTGCCCGCGGGCACGGTGTAGATCTTCTTCGCCGGAGCGGCCGGTTCGACTGCGGGCGTGTCTGGCGCCGAGGGTTGCGCGGAAGGGCTTGCGGCAGGCGTGGCTGGAGGTTCTGCCGCAGCCGGCGGCGGAACCGCAGGCGCTGCTTCAGGCTGGCCCGCTGTCTGGGCGATACCGTAGCCGGTGCTGACGGAGATAAGGCCCGTGAAACAAACTGCCAGCAACCATCCACGCAGCGGTGCCATACGAACCTCCTATGAAATAGACGGCGCTCTCGGACACAAGGATAGCCTGAAATCGCACCAGTAGCGGTGAAAAGTGAAAGAGCCTGCACTGCGCCAGAGCCGAGCGCGTTACCCTACGAGAAAGCGATGACCTCTCAAAGCCCTCCATCCGCCGAGAAGCCCTCCGGAAAGGCCGGCCAGTTTGCCGGTGCCCTCCGGATCCTGGAGGACGCCATCGCAGCGCGAGCCTTCCCTGGCTGCGCGTTTGGCGTTTTGGTGGGGGATGACGTCGTGCTCCAGGGGGCTTTGGGGCGATTCACCTATGAAGGAAACGCGCCAGCCGTTGCCGCCGAAACCGTGTTTGACCTGGCGAGCGTGACGAAGGTTGTGGCGACCACGGCTACGGCCATGCTCCTGGTCCAGCGCAGGCAACTCGAACTCGAAACGCCTCTGGGCGAACTTCTGCCCGGCTTCGTGGTCAGGCGCGCACCGGCAGACGTGGCGCGCACCATCCAACTGCAGCATCTTCTGGCCCATAATTCCGGCGTGCCGGGATACGTGGGGTTCTTCCGGACTGCGGCCACGCCCGCTGCGCTGTTCCAAGCCTGCCTCGAGTTGCCTCTCCACAGCGCGCCGGGCACACACGCCGAGTACTCCGACCCCGGCTTCATCCTTCTCGGCAAGGCGTTTGAAGCCCTAATCTGCGCAGACCTTGACACCTGGACGCGCCGCGAAGTCTTCCAGCCGCTGGGCATGGCGGCTACTGGATTCTGCCCGTCGCCGGCGATGCGAACGGCCATTCCGCCGACAGAAGAAGACCTGACCTTCCGCCATCGCCGCATCCAGGGCGAGGTGCAGGATGAGAACGCATGGGTCTTGAATGGAGTGGCGGGGCACGCGGGACTCTTCTCCAATGTCCCTGACCTGCTCCGCTTCGCCGGCGAAATCCTGCGCAGCGCAAGATCTGCCGGCTCCGAGGAAAATCCTTCCCTGTTCAACTCGGCCGTATTGAAACAGTTTGCGAAACGGCAATCGCCTGAGGGCAGTTCGCGTGCGCTCGGATGGGATACGCCATCGGAGCCTTCGTCCTCTGGCAAGTATTTTGCGCGGCATTCTATCGGGCATCTTGGTTTTAGCGGCTGCTCCTTATGGATCGACCTGGACGCGGCCGTCGCCGTGGCTTTGCTGACCAACCGCACCTGGCCCGATCGCCAGAGCCAACTGATCCGCGAGGTCAGGCCAATTTTTCACGACGCCATCCGCGAAGCCCTTTAGGACGCCCTTCGGGGGTTACAAAGCGGAGTACGGCAGAACAAAGTTTTGGGGTTGCGTGTTTTTATAGATACAATAAAAACTGGGGACTGACGCGATGCTACCCAGCACCACGATGCAGGAAACGGCCGGCTCCCGGATAAAAGATACCAACAACGACCAGGCCGCACTGCTTCAAGAACTGACGACGGAAAGCCAAAACGAAGCCTCCCAGGGCCTCGACACGAAATCCGCACTCGAAATTGCACGCATCATCAACCACGAAGATGCCAAGGTCGCAGCGGCGGTCAAGAAAGCCATCCCTGAAATCGCTGACGTGATCGACGAAGTGGCGCGCAGCATGCGCGACGGCGGACGGTTGATCTATATCGGCGCCGGTTCCAGCGGGCGGATTGCCGCCCTCGACGCCTCAGAATGTCCACCTACCTATTCCACGGCCCCCGGCCAGGTGCAATACATCATGGCGGGCGGACCGAAAGCTCTGGCCTCCGCGGTCGAGGTGAATGAGGACTCCGAAGAACTGGGCCAGCGAGACATCGCACGGCGGCGTCCCACGCGCAAGGATGTCGTGGTCGGCGTCTCCGCGTCGGGCCGCACACCGTATGTCGTCGCCGCAGTAGCTTACGCCCGCGCCCGCGGAGCCC
>Ga0302278_10000137_pt1 | contig 90798 bp, 93 predicted proteins | sample III_Bog_N3_2_FD_194543 | JGI IMG/M metagenome (GOLD analysis project Ga0302278, IMG submission 194543) | Peat permafrost microbial communities from Stordalen Mire near Abisko, Sweden - III_Bog_N3_2 | ecosystem: Environmental > Terrestrial > Soil > Wetlands > Peat | place: Sweden: Abisko...
TCGGTGTTTTCCTCGTTTCCTTCGTTGGCTTCTGTTCCGGCTTTCCCCCCAAGGGAGTTGTTTTGCGGCACTCTTCCGAGATGCCGCTACGCATGGCGGTGGGGGCGTTATCCTGGGCCTGCGCTCGCGGGGCTCGCTCCGACCCAGGCGGTAATCGGGCGGGCTTTCAGCCCTTTTGGATGCAGGCTCAGGGCTGGTCGGGGGTGAGTTTTACGGGGTGGTAGCCGCCGCGGGCTTTGAAGTAGAGGAGCAGGGTGAGGTAGCAGGCGAGGGTGAAGACCGGGAACAAGGCCATTTTGCCGAGGGCGTCCAACTGGCTGTCGGTGGTGGCGGTGGCGAGGGCGGTTTGGTCGGCGGGGTCCGTGACGGCGGCGCTTTTCACGGGGTCAATGGCCTCGTAGCTCCCGAGGAGGTAGCCGGCTTTGACGCTCACGGTCTGGTAGAGCGCGGGATGGGTGGCCGCGAGTTCGCGGGTGGCGGCGGATTCCTGCAAATAGCCGAAGAACGGGGTGCCGAGGATGCCCACGGCCAGCATGCCGATGCCGCCCATGGCGTTGAGGGTGAGCGCGCCGCCCCGGGGGCATTGCTCGGAGGTGAGGCCCAGAATGGTCGGCCAGAAGAAGGTTTTCCCGACGCCATACAGGGTGGCGGCGGCGAAGATGACGAAGATGCCCGAGCCGCCGGTCTTGGACAGGGCGAAGAGGCCGAGGGCCGCCAGCGCGGAGCACGCGGCCAGCAGTCCCAGGGGCGAGAGTTTGTGAATGAGCGGCCCGGCGGAGAAGCGCAGCAGGAACATGATGGCCGAGGTGTAAACGAGCACCCAGGCCGGGTTGTGGCCGGCGGCCCGCATGGGGGTGGACATGAGCGAGGTGATCCACCCGTCCGTGCCCAGTTCCGTGATGGCCTGGGGCATCATGATGAGGATGAGAAACGCGAGGAGGAAACGGCCGAAGGAGCGGGTGACCACCGCAAACACCAGCCCCACCCCGGCGGTGAGGCCCCAGACCACGCGGTCGCTCCAGCCGAAGACCTGGCCGAGTTGCGCGAAGACCAGCCCGAAGCCGACCAGCGCGCCAAACACGCCGAGTTCCTGCAACATGGCCACGTAACCAACCCCGGCCTGTTCGCGCTCGCTTTTGGGAATTGGCAGGCTGACGAGGATGAAAAAGAACACCAGGGCGGGAATCAAAATCAAGCCCAGGGTGACGCGCCAATCGGGATTATTCGCGAGCGCAATGGCGCACAGTCCGCCCAGCACCAAACCGCCCGGCCAGCCGGCGTGCAGGCGGTTCAGCCATTTCGTTTTGTCGGTGCTGAACATGGTGGTGACGATGGGATTGGCGTAGGACTCGACGCTGCCGTTGCCGAGCCCGAGAATGATGCTGCCCCAATACAGCAGGTGGTAACCGTGCTTTTGCGCGGCCGCCAGCGTCTCGCCGCTCCCCCCCGCGTGGATGGCCGAATAGGCGGCGAACGCCAGGGCGCTGTAAATGAGATAGCTGACAAAGGAAAACACCATGGCCACCTTGTAGCCGATGCGGTCAATGACGAGGCTGAACAGGATGATGCTCACGCCGAAGGGCCAGATGCCGGCCCCGACCAGTTCGCCGACGGCCACTTTGTCGAGGCCGAAGTCGGTGACGAACTGGCCGCCGCAGAGGATGATGCGGCTGATGAAGGCATACGAGGTGGTGATGAGGGCGATGAAACAGCCCCAAAACAGGATTTGATTCTGACGTTGACTCATGATGTATATAAACTAAATCCAACCGGTCCGGTTGGTGCGGCGGATGAATGGCGCGGCTTCGGGGACGTTCTTCACTTTCATGGCGGGGCCGTCCCATTCGAGTTTTTGGCCGGTGCGCAGGGCCACGCAGCCCAGGAGCATGATTTCCGTGAGCCGGCCGGCGATGTCGAACCGCGAATAACAGTCTTCCGGCGCATTGGCCCGGATGGCGGCGAGCCATTCCTGGTGATGCCGTAAATCGGGGCTGCCCTTGAAGGGGTTGCGCGGGATGCTCTCGGGGATGGACGCGACCGCCGGGTGCTTCTTGTAATGGGTGAATTTACCCTCGCCCTTGAGCTTCAGGAAAAATTCCGTGCCGTAATCGTCCGGGGAAAAGAGCGTGCCCCCGTCACCGATGATGAGGCAGCCGCTGCCGGGCACTTCGCCGCGGAACGCCACGAGATCGGCGGTGAGGGCCACGGGCGGTTTGTTGCTGCCATCGTGGCCGCCGCGCTCGCCCGCCTTGGGCCGGCCGCCGTCATACCACCACAGGGTGGCGGGCGCCAGCGTCTGGGTGTCGTGCTGGTGGAAGAGATGGGGATGGGCGGCGGGCCGGGAAAGTTTCCGGGCGGGAAAGTCGAACCGGATGGTGGAGCTTAACGGATAGGTTTCCGGTTTGAGGCCGGAACACTTCGCCTCGATCGTGGTCGGATAACCGAGTTGCAAGGCGCGGAAGGCGAGGTTCACGGTGTGGCAGGCCATGTCGCCCAGCGCACCGGTGCCGAAATCGAGCCAGCCGCGCCAGTTGAAGGGATCGTAAAACCCCTTTTTGTAAGGGCGCACGGGGGCCGGGCCGAGCCACAAATCCCAATCCAAGCCGTCGGGGATCGGGTCCGCACCCGGCGGCCGGTCAATGCCCTGGGTGGGCCAGATGGGCCGGTTGGTCCAGATGTGGACCTCGCGCACGGGGCCGAGGAGGCCGGCCTGGATCACTTCCACGCCGCGGCGGAGACCGTCCTCGGCGCTGCCCTGGTTGCCCATCTGGGTGACGAGGTGTTTTTCGCGCGCGAGGGTCCGCAGTTGCCGGGCCTCGTATATGGTTTGGGTGAGCGGTTTCTGGCAATACACGGGCTTGCCCAGTTCCATGACGGCGGTCGCCGCCACGGCGTGAAAATGATCCGGCGTGGCGATGGCCACGGCGTCAATGGACGGGCCGAGTTCCGCGAGCATCTGCCGGAAGTTGACGTAAAATTTGGCCTCGGGATATTTGAGCAACTGGCCCGCGCAGTTGTTGCGGTCGGCATCGCACAGGGCGAGGATGTTTTCGGTGGCGCAACAGTCGGTGTCCACGGCGCCCTTGCCGCCGGCGCCGATGACGGCGATATTAAGTTTGCCGTTGAGGTTTTTACCGCGCACCAGCGCCGGGAATCCCAGGGTGAGGGCGCCGGCCGCCAGGGCGGTGGTTTGCAGGAATTGGCGCCGGGACTGGGCGCGCTTCGTTGGCCGCAGGGACGGTTTCATAAAATGGATAATTGACAAGGGATAATGAAAACGGAAACACTGACTTTGTCCATTAATCAATTAACAATTTATAATTTTTCCCATGAGACGCGTCACCTTGTTCACCGGCCAATGGGCCGATCTCCCGCTCGCCGAACTCGCCCCCCGGGTCAAAGCCATGGGCTACGACGGGGTGGAACTCGCCTGTTGGGGCGATCATTTTGACGTGGACCGCGCCCTGGCCGAGCCGGGTTATGTGGCGCAAAAATGGGCGCTGCTCGCCCAGCACGGCCTCACCTGCCAGGCGATCTCCACGCATCTGGTCGGGCAGGCGGTGTGCGATTTGATTGACGAACGGCACCAGGCCATCCTGCCCGCCAAGGTCTGGGGCGACGGCCAGCCCGAAGGCGTCCGCCAGCGCGCGGCCGAGCAGGTGAAGGCCGCGGCCCGCGCGGCCCGGAAATTTTTCGACGCCCGGCCGGGGCGCACCGGCGGGGACGAGTTTCCGGCGGTGGTCAACGGTTTCACCGGCTCCTCGATCTGGCACGCGCTCTACGCCTTCCCGCCCACCAGCCAGGCGTTTCTGGATCGCGGTTACGCCGATTTCGCCCGGCGCTGGTTGCCCATCCTCGAGGTGTTTGCGGCGGAGAAGGTTAATTTCGCGCTGGAAGTTCACCCCACGGAAATCGCCTTTGACATTGCGTCGGCCCGGCGCGCGCTGGCGGCGGTACACCAGCATCCGTGTTTTGGGTTCAATTACGATCCCTCGCACCTCGGTTATCAGGGGGTGGATTATGTGAAATTCCTCCGCGAATTTTCCGCGCGCATTTTTCATGTCCACATGAAAGACGCCTGGTGGGGGCGCGGGGATGGCACGGTCGGCGTTTTTGGCGGACACACGGATTTCACGGACGCGCGCCGGAACTGGGATTTCCGGTCGCTGGGGCACGGGGACATTGACTTCGAGGAAATCATCGTGGCGCTGAACGACATTGGGTATCGCGGCCCGCTCTCGGTGGAATGGGAGGATGGCCGGATGGACCGGGTGCATGGGGCGACGGAAGCGTGCGAGTTTGTGCGCCGGCTGGACTACCCGCCCAACGCGGCGGCGTTTGACGCGGCGTTTGCGAAGGGGTGAGGGGGGATGGCGATGGGACGGGCTTTCAGCCCTTATGTGAAAGGGGCGCGTTTTCCTGGGGCGATGCCCCAGGCTGGTATAAGGCCGCGCCGTTGGCGCTCACGGAGGGGGCTTCCCGGCTTTCACTGAAAGCCTTCTCGCACAGGGCCAAAGGCCCGACCTCATGCCAGCCTGGGGCATCGCCCCAGGTTTGCCGACCAATCAATATCCAAGGGCTGAAAGCCCGGTCCAACGCATTCTAATCCCAAACATACGCCTCGTCGTATTTCACCCCGTATTTTTTGAGGAACATCCGGAATTCGTCCTGAAACGTCCGGGCCCGATGATGCTCCTCCTGGCCGTCAATGTAAGCATTCAACGATTCCACATCGGCCGGTCCGACGGAAAAACAGGCGTAACCGCGTTGCCATGCAAAATCAGCCAATGCCGGCGACTGCGTTTTCAGCCATTTGGAAGAAGTGGTTTTCAGTTGCTCCACCAAATCGGCAATGGTGATGGTGCGCGACAGTCGGATGGCCAGATGCACGTGGTCCGCCACCCCGCCCGCGCGATAACATTCGCAATCGGCATTGCGGATGACGGTGGCCAGATAGCCGTGGACCTTTGGCCGCACATCGCCGACGAGCAAAGGCCGCCGGTCTTTGGTGCTGAAAATGAGGTGAAGGATGACGAGGCTCAGGGATTGTGGCATGGCGATGGGGCGGGCTTTCAGCCCTGATGATTTAAGGGACGGGTTTTCCTGGGGCGATGGCCCCAGGCTGATATGGGGCCGCGCCGTTGGCGCTCGCGGAGGGTGTCCCGGCTTCCAGTGAAAGCCATCTCCGCACAGGGCCAAAGGCCCAACCTCATGCCAGCCTGGGGCATCGCCCCAGGTTCCAGAACCAACAATAACCAAGGGCTGAAAGCCCGCCCTCACCTGACCGCGAGGAAGCCCACGAGGGTGCAGGCGATGGCGATGAACGCCGCCACGAGCGATTCCCCGGCGACGAGGCCGGACGCAATCGGCACGGCATAGGTGTCCGAATTTTTCCGGTTCCATTTCTGCCAGACGGTGAGGATGACGCCGCCGATGAGAAACGAGAGGGCGTTTTGAAACGGCACGACCCAGGCCAGGCCCAACCCCATGGCCGAGGGCAGCCACGGCCGGGCTTTGGGCCAGAGGGCTTCCAGCAGCGGCAGGGCGGAGCCCACCAGCGCGCCGCCGACAATGGCGATCAGCGCGGTGTGCGGCAGGTGGTTGATGCCCTGGGTGAGCAGGTCGGCGACGGCGCGCCACATGTTGGTGGCGGGCGGGTTGAAGGCTTCGAGCGACTTTTTGTCCGGCACCATGAGATACCAGGCGGGCACCACGGCGAGCACGCCGAAGAAGACGCCGTAAAATTGGGCGAGGAACTGGCGGCGCGGGTTGGCGCCGAGCAGGTAGCCGCTTTTGAGGTCGGTCAGCAAATCCGCCGCCGCGCCCGCCGCCGCGGCGGTGGTGCCGGCGGCCATGAGGTTGACGGCCGCCAGGCCCTTCGCGCCCGGCAGGACGGCGTAGAGGAGTTGGGTGATCTTGCCCATGGCGCCAATCGGCGTGGTGTCCGTCTCGCCCGTCGCGCGGCAGGCCACCAGGGTGACGACGAAGGAAAACGCCACGGACAACAGCCCCAGCCACACGGCGATGTGAAACGCGAAGTATTGCACGATGATCAGGCCGAGGGTGATCGGGATGAGGCCGATGATCAGCCATGAATTGGGCACCTCGACGGCTTCGGCGGCATCGTGAACGGCGTCGCGTTCCTCTTTTTTGAAAATGACGAAGGCGCGGATGACCGTCCGCCAGTTCAACGCCACCTGTACCAAGCTGGCGAACACCATCACCGAGGTGCCGCCCCAGAGCGCCCAGCGGGCGGGGTTGAAGTCGCCTTCGGGGCTCATCTTAAAGGACGGCATCCACAGCGGGTTCCCGGCGTTGGCGGCATCCAACCCCACCAGATAAGGCGCGACGACGTAATAAAGCAGCGCTGAACCGGCGAACATGGAGAGCGACACGCGCAGGCCGGTGATCATGCCCGCGCCAATGAGCAGCACGCTGGGCTCGAACGCCAGCCCGGCCATTTGCCCGCGCGCCAGGGGATTGAGCCAGCCCGTGAAGTCCCAGGTGTCCGGCAGATATATCCAGCCGGAGAGTTTCTCCAGCCAGTGTGGCAGGCGGTTTTTTAATTTTAATTGTTCCACCAGTTCCGCGTAATTGTGCAGCACGCCGACGAGCGCGCCGGCCCCGAGCGAAATGAGCAACGCGTAGGCCTGCTTCAACGATTCGCCGCTCTTCGAGTAAAGACTGCGCAGGGTGGCCGCCGTGGCGATGCCGGAGGGGAACTTGAGCTGCTCGTGGTTGATCATCTGGCGCTTCATCGGGATGGCGAGGAACACGCCGAGCAGGGCGGTGAAAAACACAAACGCCGCCGCCACATACCACGGCTGTTGCACGCCGGTGATGAGCAGGAGGGCGCCCAGGGCGGTGGCCAGCGTCGAGCCGGTCGAGGAACCGGCGGCGGTGGCGGTGGACTGCATGCAGTTGTTTTCCAAAATGCTCATGCGCGAGACCCGCCCGCCCAGCAGGGTGCAAATGGTGTTCCACACCACAAACGAAATGACGCAGGCGGTGATGGACACGCCGAAGCTCCAGCCGATTTTGAGCGTGGTGTAGAGGTTCGAGACGGCCGTGAACATGCCGAGGACGCCGCCCATGAGGATGGCGCGCAGGGTGAGTTGCCGCATGGAATCGCCCCGGCCGCGATACACCTGCTCGAACCACTGGCGGTCCTGCTCCTCGGGCGTGCCCTTGAAGCCGGCCACCGGCAGTTCAAAATCGTTCGCCTCCGGTTTTTCCGGCTTCGGCGGGATGTTTGAATCCGGTTGCACGCGCGACATCGTCGGAAATCAACCCCCGCGAGGCGAGCCTTTTCTCAGGGCCGATGAAGCGGGGGCCATCCGCCGGCCCGATTTTTTGACAGAATGACCGAATTTACAGAATTTGGATTCGGTTCATCCGGTCAATCGGTCAAACCCGGATTGACAACCATTAAAGCCTCAACTATAAACGGCACATGGCTTGAGACGGTTTGAGGGTCATCATTTTTTATGCAACCTTTTCGCTTCCTGCTTTATGGTTTGTGTGCCGTGATTGGATTTAATGGCTTGATCTTTGGCGGCGGCCCGGTGCCGGGCGCCCTGCTTCAGGGACATTTCAACAGTATTGGCAGCGATGAGGTGCTTTTCCGTCAGACCGTGGTCTTTCTTTTGTCTTTGATGCTGCTGGTGCTGGTTCACCTGGGACATCGGCTGGCCGGTGCGTTTCGCGTGAGCCCGCCGAAGCCGGTGGCGGCGCCGGTGCCGGCCGGGAAACCCGGGATGACACCATGACGGTCTGCCCCCCCCGGCGGGGTGGCAGATCGTTAATAATTTATGGATAACCATTATTATTTAACCGTGGGTTCCGACCAGAAGGGGCCCTACACCTTGTCCCAACTCCAGACCATGTGGCGTGCGGGCTCGATTACCGCCGATACGCTTTATTGCCAGCAGGGGTTTGATGAGTGGGTTTCCATTTCCTCGCTCGCGGAGTTGCTTGACGCACCACCAGTGCGTTCATCAAGCCCGGCTTCGCTGGCAACGCATCCGGCATTGGCCGCGTCCGCCAGCGACAAGCGCATCCTGCCGGCATTTTTGCTGTGCCTGTTCTTCGGCTCATTTGGGGCGCATGCTTTCTACGCCGGGCGGGTGGGGCAGGGGGTCATGTATCTCGCCTTTATTGTGCTGGCCCTCCTGGCTCTCTTTTCTTTGAATTCGGCGCTGGGAGTGCCATTGGCTCTGCTGGTGATGGCGGTCTGTTTGCTCGGTGATTTCATCCGCATCATCGCCGGTGGTTACAAGGATGGCAAGGGCTGCAAGATTACCAGATGGACCTGAGGCATGGGAACGACTGGCAGTCCGCCCAAATGCAAACGGACGTCAAGCCCGTAGGGCTGGCATATTGGTAGATTGGCATTCCCAAATCACCTCAAGCTCCGTGGGAGCGGCATTGTCACAGGTGCGGCAAACATATCAACCTCGGGTTGACAACCGCGAAGGCTTGAATTATCAACCTCCCAGGCTACCATGGATCGAGCCCAAATGGCGGGCTGATACCGGTTAAAACGCAGGCGAACATGTCCAGACTATTTCAAATTATATTTGCGTGCCTGAGTTTCACGGGCTTCGTGATTTCATTCGTTCAGTTGCGGGCGGAGGACTCGCAGACCTTTACGAGTGACCAGGCGATGCTTGACTTTTTGCAGCAGGGTTTGGAAATTCACGTTTCCGTTTGGCTTTTTTTCACGATGGGCTTTTTGCTCGTCTCCATTTTTTGGGTTTGGAGATTATTTAAATCAAGCCATGAGCCAACGACCTGACCCGTCGCCGGAGCCGGTCGTTTGGACCATCCCCCTCCCCCTCCTCATTTGGCTTCTTCTCGCGGGCGTGGGGCTACGGCTTAAACGGGCGACGGAGGATTGGATCGGGCTTTCAGCCCTTGGTTATTCGTTGGTCATGGAACCTGGGGCGAGGGCCCCAGGCTGGCATAAATTCGGGCCTTTGGCCCTGAATGCAACTGACTACCAATCAACACGTTCTGAAGATGTTTCTCAAAAAGACGAATCCCACTTTGAATCTTTATCCGGTTCATGGTCGCAAGGCGCGAAAACATTTCGGGCCGTTCTCGCCGTGAAGCTTCAAACCTTCAACAGTTTGAACTGTTCATCTTCCCGGGCGGCGGCTTCGCCCAGGGTCTGGGTCTGGCGGCGGCGGCGTTCGATGATCCCCTTGTCCAGCTTCGAATCGTAGGGCACGGGGTATTTGCCGTCATAACAGGCCATGCAGAAGGCCGATTGTTTCTGGCCGGTGGCCTTGACCATGCCTTCGAGCGAGAGGTAATGCAGCGAATCGGCGTTGAGATATTGCCGGATCTCGTCCACGGTGTTGTTGGCGGCCATCAGCTTGCTGCGGTCGGGGAAATCAATGCCATACACGCACGGATGCATGTGGGGCGGGCAACTGACGGCCACATGCACCTCGGCCGCCCCGGCCTCCTTGAGTGTTTTCACCCGCGACCGGCAGGTCGTGCCCCGCACAATCGAGTCATCCACGATCACCACGCGCTTGTCCTTGACCAGCGACTCGATGAGGTTGAGCTTCACCCGCACGTTGAAATCCCGGATGAGCTGCGTGGGGGCGAGAAAGCTGCGGCCCACGTAATGGTTGCGGATGAAGGCCATTTCGTAGGGGATGCCGGATTCCTCCGAGTAGCCCATGGCGGCGCACACGCCGCTGTCCGGCACGGGGATGACCAGGTCGGCCTTCACGGCGTGTTCCCGTGCGAGCTGGCGGCCCATTTCCTTGCGGACTTCATAGACCGTGTGGCCGTTGAGGACGCTGTCCGGGCGGGCGAAATAGACGTATTCAAAAATGCAGAAGGCGCGCTTGGTGTGCGCCGGAAACGCCTGGATGCTGGTCAGGCCCTGCGCGTTGATGATGACGACTTCGCCGGGTTCGACATCGCGGACAAATTCGGCGTGGATGAGGTCCAGGGCGGTGGTTTCGCTGGAGAGCACCCAGGCGCCGTTGTCCGTGCGGCCGATGCACAGGGGGCGGAAGCCGTGGGGATCGCGTGCGCCGATCAATTCCTTTTCGGTCATGATGACGAGGGAAAACGCGCCCTCGATGCGCCGCAGGGTTTGCACGATGGAATTGGTCACCTGCCCGAGCGTGGGTTGGGCGAGCATCATGATGATGATTTCGCTGTCCACGGTGGTTTGGAAGACCAGCCCGCGGCTTTCCAATTCATCCCGCAATTGCGCGGCGTTGGTCAGGTTGCCATTGTGGGCCACGGCAATCTGCCCGCGCATGCAGTCCACCGTCAGCGGTTGGGCGTTGCGGAGCGAGGACGAGCCCGTGGTGGAATAGCGCGTGTGGCCGATGGCCATCTGGCCGTGCAGTTCATGGAGCGCCTTCGGATCGAAAATCTGCGGCACGAGGCCCATGCCGTGATTTTTGAAAAATTTCCCCTCGTGACACGTCACGATGCCCGCGCTCTCCTGGCCCCGGTGTTGCAGGGCATACAGGCCGTAATAAGTCAGTTCGGCGGCGTTCGGATGACCGAAAATGCCGAAGACTCCGCAATAATGCTTGGGATAATGTTTGGATTGCATGTGTGGCCGCTAATCGCGGGCGTGGCATTTGAACAAACGCCGCCGTCAGGCGCAAGCCGGAACCGCGACGGCTTGCGCCGGCGGCCGGAGTTCCGCCAGCTTGGCGGCGAGTTCGGCGGGCAACCGCCGGGGCTTTTCCGCCACACTGGTGCAGGCGTGAAACGTTTCCGCCTCCAAAATCAACCGCCCCGCCTCATTCCTGATCCGGTGCCCAAAATTCACCCGCACCCCGCGGACGAGCGTCGGCCAGACTTCGATGGCCAGCCAATCATCGTAGCGGGCGGGAAAGTGGTAGCGCAGCCGCGCCTCGATGACCGGGAAAATGGCGTCCTGCGCCTGCCAGAACGCCACCGGGCCGCCCAGGCCGCGCAGAAATTCACCCCGCGCCGCCTCGAGTAAATCAAGATAGCGGGCGTGGTAAACATGGTCGCCGACCGTGCATTCGGCGTAAGTCACCCGGTGATAATGGCAAAAGGGATCGGCCATGCCCCCCAGCCTAAGCCCCCGCCCGAAAAGTTCAACGTGTAAATTCCCGGTTGCGCAAATGGTTTTTGCGGTTATGTTTGTTGAGTATTAACATATAATGGCGCTCGCCCGCCGGTTAGCCGGGGGGGCGATAAAATCAGGAAATTTATCATGGCCGTAACCAAAGTCAGCTCGACCGTTCATTTTGTCTCCCGGGGCTCCGGGGTGAGCAGCCACGACGGCGCCGCCAACGGGCGCTGGGTGCCCAACACGGATGTTTATGAGACCGCCACCGGCCTGGTCATCAAGGCCGAGCTGGCCGGCATGAAAAGCGACAGCCTGGACATCACCATTGACGAAAACCGCCTGCGCATCACCGGCAACCGGCCCGATTTCTGCCGCGAGCACCAATGCAATTTTCTCATGATGGAAATCACCTACGGCCCCTTTGAAGCCGAGCTGGAACTGCCCGCCGGTTATGATTTGAGCCAGGCCCGGGCCATTTACGTCAATGGATTCCTCCGCATTGACGTTCCCGCCGCCCGTCAGCTGCAAACCAAGGCGACCAAAATTCCCATTCATTGAGAATTGAGGCTCCGATCGGGCGTGAACTTTTTCCGCCGGCCGGCCTCTAACCATTGTGGAAACGACGACACCATCGGCGGAGACGGAATTTATCAGCATCCTCGGCGCGGACAAGGCCGAGACGCCCCCGCGCATTTCCTCCCGCTCCCTCCCGGACAACCTGCCCATCCTCGGCCTGTCCGACATTGTGATTTTTCCCGGGGCCGTCGTGCCCCTGCTGGTCGAGACCGGCCCGAGCCTCAAGCTCATCGATGACGTCGTCGCCGGCGACCGCCTGCTGGGCGCCGTGCTGCAAATCAAGCCCGAGGTGCCCGAGCCCGCCCCGGGGGATTTGCACCTCATCGGGTGTGTTTCCCGCCTCTCCAAAATGGTCAAATTCCCCGATGGCACCGTGCGCCTCCTCATCGAGGGCTTGTGGCGCATCCGGGTGAAGATCTATTCCCCCCCCGCGCCCTATCTGCGCGCCACCTATGAATTGCTGCGCGATGAAACCGAGGATTCCCTCGAGTTGCAGGCCATGCTCCGCAACGCGCACAAACAATTCGAGGACATCGCCAAAATCTCCGCCGCCGTCTCCGAACAGGTCAAAATCGCCGCGCTCAACACCGAGCATCCCGGCCGCTTCGCCGACCTCATCGCCGCCAACCTGAACCTCTCGCTCGAAGACCGCCAGAAACTGCTCGAGACCATCTCCGTGCGCGAACGGTTGCAGAAACTGCTCCCCCTGCTCAACCGCGAGCAGGAAGTGCTCACCCTCAGCACCAAAATCCAGAGCGACGTCAATTCCTCCTTCGCCAAAAGCCAGCGCGACTTTTTTCTCCGCGAGCAAATGCGCGTCATCCAGCGCGAACTCGGCGATGCCGATCCCAACGCCGGCGAAATCAAATCCTTCCGCGATAAAATCGAGCAGACCCCCATGCCCGACGAGGTCCGCCAGACCGCCCGGCAGGAACTCGAACGCCTCCAGCAAACCCCGCCCGCCGCCGCCGAATACGGCGTCACCCGCAATTACCTCGATTGGATCGTCAGTCTGCCCTGGGAAAAGTCCACCGAGGACAAGCTCGATCTCGCCGAGGCCGAAAAGATTTTAAACCGCCAGCATTTTGGCCTGACCAAAATCAAGGACCGCCTCCTCGAGTTTCTGGCCGTCATCAAACGCCGGAAAGAAATCAAAGGCCCCATCCTCTGCCTCGTCGGACCGCCCGGCGTGGGCAAAACCTCCCTGGGCAAAAGCGTCGCCGACGCCCTTGGCCGCAAGTTCGCCCGCATTTCCCTGGGCGGCATGCGCGACGAGGCCGAAATCCGCGGCCACCGCCGCACCTATGTCGGGGCCATGCCCGGCCGCCTCATCCAGACCCTGCGCCGCATCGAGAGCCGCAACCCCGTGATTCTGCTGGATGAAATTGACAAGGTCGGCGCCGATTTCCGGGGCGACCCCGCCGCCGCCCTCCTCGAAGTGCTGGATCCCGCGCAAAACCACACCTTCACCGACCATTATCTGGATTTACCCTTTGATCTTTCCCGCGTCCTCTTCATCGCCACCGCCAACTGGCTGGAACCCATCCACCCGGCCTTGCGGGACCGCCTGGAAGTCATCGAACTCCCCAGCTATACCGAATCCGAGAAACTCCAGATTGCCAAACGCTTCCTCGTCCCGCGCCAATTGGAGGAACACGGCCTGACCCGCCGCGAGGTCACCTTTGCCGACGCCACCCTGCGCAAATTGATCCGCGAATACACCCGCGAAGCCGGCGTCCGCCAGCTCGAACGCGAAATCGCCGCCCTCGCCCGCAAATCCGCCCGCAAGCTCACCGCCCAAAACGGCTCCGCCACCCCCTTGAAACTCGAAGCCGGCGAATTGCAGGACATCCTCGGCCACGCCCCGTTCATCGCCGAAGGCGCCGAAAAAATCACCGAAATCGGCATCGCCACCGGCCTGGCCTGGACGCCCGTCGGCGGCGACATCCTCTTCATCGAAGCCACCCGCATGCGCGGGCGCGGGCAACTCCTGTTGACCGGTTCCCTGGGCGAAGTCATGAAGGAAAGCGCCCAGACCGCCGTCAGCTATCTCCGCAGCCACTCCAAAAAACTCGAACTGGACCTGGAGGACTACGCCAAATTCGATTTCCACATCCATGTGCCCGCCGGGGCCACCCCCAAGGACGGACCCAGCGCCGGCGTCGCCATCGTGGCCGCCCTCGCCTCCCTGCTGTCCAAACGCCGCGTGCGGTCGGACGTCGCCATGACCGGCGAGATCAGCCTGCGCGGCCGCGTCCTGCGCGTGGGCGGCATCAAGGAAAAAGTCCTCGCCGCGTCGCGGCACGGCCTCAAACAGGTGATTTTGCCCGAACAGAACAAATCCGACTGGCAGGAAGTCCCCGCCGAAGTCCGCGCCCGCCTCCGCGTGCATTTTGTCCGCCAAATCGCCGAAATTTTCCCCCTGGCCCTGGAGGCCAAATGACGAATGGCCGATTATTTCAACGAACGGCTTTGAAACGGGCGCATCTTGACACTGCTCCCGCCACATGCGCGGCTCCAAGGTGGGACAGACTTCCCGCCTGTCACCGGCCGGCACGCCAGTGTGAGCCATTCCATTCTAAGCCGGAACGATTCATTTCAACCGCAGATGGACGCAGATGAACGCAGATAAAAACCGGGGGGAAACGTTGATCCAGTCCCGACCTGGCCGGGTGCCCGTTGGGGTCTCGACTTTTCGGGCTTGGTCAGCACTCCTCATCTGCGCCCATCTGCGTTCATCTGCGGTTAAGCTCTTTTTCAACTGCATGGTTCCGGCTAAGGGAATTTCTCCCCGGGTGCCCGCATCCCCTTATTCGGGGGCGGTGTCGAGCTGCCCCCCTTTGAACTTTGCAGCTTGGAATTTCCTTGGATTTTGGCCTTTGAACTTTGAATTTTCCACCCCCCTGGCCCTGACGATATTGCTCCTCACCACTTCCCCGGTTCCCGCCGCCGACACCCCCGCCGCCGACCTCGAAGGCCAACAACTCGCCCAACGCCTGTTGGACCAGCACCCCACCGAAAACTACACCAACACCGGCATCCTGCATATTCGTCCCGCCCACGGCCCGCGCACCGACATCCCCCTGCGCTTCGAAATCACCGTTGCCGCCGGCCATTGGTCCACCGCCTACGAGGCGGCCGTCGGCAATGGCGAAGGCGTGGTGATCACCCATGCCGATCACCAACCCAACCAATATGCGTTTCACGCGCAAAATGGGAAACTCGTCAATTTGTCCGGCGATCAAACCATGGTCCCCCTGGCCGGCTCCGATTTTTGGATCGCCGATCTCGGCCAGGAATTTCTGCACTGGCCGCAGCAAAGATTACTTAAGAAAGAAGTGAAACGCAGCCGCGGGTGCAGCGTGCTCGAAAGCACCAACCCCCATCCGGATGCCCATGGCTATGCCCGGGTCGTGTCCTGGATTGACACCGAGAACGAGGGCTTTGTCCAGGCCTTCGCCTATGATGCCGACAACCAAGTGCTCAAGGAATTTTATCCCAAGGACATTAAAAAGGTCAACGGCCAGTGGCAGGTGGGCCTGATGGAAATGGAGAACGACCAAACCGGCTCCAGCACCCGCCTCGAATTCGAGCATTGACGCTCCAACGCTTCAACCCTGCAACCCTCCACCGCCTTGCCCCGCGCCCCCAGCCCGCCATCAATCTGCGTAGGCGACGACGTGAGGAGTCTCTGATATTGCCCTTGCTTACCCCTTCGCCCCATAGCCGCCGCAAAATCATCACTTCATCGTTCCAACCCTCCAACGCTCTAACCGCTTACCCTGCAACCCTGCAACTCACCAACCACTTTTCCCTTGCTTTGCCCATGGCCGACGAGGTGACGAGGCTCTGAATAATCCGGCCCCGTTTTCGCTTTCCCGCTTTCCCGCTTTCCGCTTTTGATTTTGCCCTTGCTTTCCCCCGCCCACCGGGGCTTATTGTGCCTCAACAACACGGCACCATGGACTCCAGGGCGACAATCAATCACGGGAAGGCCAGGCGACGACCGGAAACCCCGGGCGCAAGGGCTCATGCCCCCGTTACGGAGCCAGTCGCGGAGCGACTTCGAGGTGGGACCGGCTTCCCACACGCCCCCGCCAGAGTCGGTGGGATGCCCCAGACTGGCAGGCGGCGGAGCGGGAAGACCGGGCCGGGCGGACGATCACTTTTCCACACCTCAACCCGGAAAACCATGAAATCAAAGAAGCCCATTGAATCGCTGATTCTGAACCTGCGCGGCCAGAAAGTGATTCTGGATGCCGACCTGGCGGAGCTTTATGAGGTGCCGACGAAGCGACTCAACGAACAGGTGAAGCGCAACGCCGACCGTTTCCCGGAAGATTTCATCTTCCAATTGACCGCGCCAGAGTTTGAAAACTTGAAGTCGCAAATTGCGACTTCAAGTTTGGCGGCTGATGAAGATCAGGAGGTGGCGCCGAACTGGTCGCAAATTGCGACCAGTTCCAGCAAACATCGGGGCGCGGCTTATCGTCCCTGGGCCTTTACCGAACATGGCGCGATCATGGCGGCGACGGTGTTAAACAGCCCCGCAGCCGTGGCGATGAGCGTGTTTGTGGTGCGCGCCTTCATGCAGATGCGCGAGCAACTGGCGGCGAATGCGGCCATGCTTAAACGGCTGGCGGAAATTGATAAAACGCTGTTGGAACATGATTCCGCCCTGCGCACCGTTTGGACCAAACTGCAACCCCTCCTCGCGCCACCACCCCCCGCTCCCTCCCGCCGCATCAAGGGTTTCAACCCCGGCCACGAATGATCGCGCTAAAAAATCATCAATCGCGGGGGCGGGGTTATCCGCGGAATTTTTTCCGGCCAACCTCCCGGGCTGGACGCCCGGAAGCGGCGTTCCGGGCGGTCCGGGCGCACAACGGAACGTCGGCGGTGGCCCCCCACCCGCAACGAGTCCCGGAGGGCCGACTGAAATTCAGGTTCAACCGTGGGGCGGGCGTCCCGCCTGCCGGATTGCCCGTGGCCGACGAGGTGACGAGGCTCTGGATATTCCGGCCCCGCGCCCCAAGTCTCACTTCCGCCCCGCCGCCACCGGCCCCCGGGCGGGACGGACAGGCGCGGAAGAATGAACGGGCTTTGAACCGCCAACCCAATATGACATTACCATTAACTGACACCTTTACGGACAAGTTTGACGACGCAAATTTGCCCGGTGAAAGGCAGGTGACCATCACTTTGAAGAAAGTTTTTTGCGGAACAGAATTAAACATCGTGCAAGAAGGCGTGCCTGATGCCATTCCCGCCGAAGCCTGTTATCTCGGCTGGCAGGAGTCGCTCATTCTGCTGGCGAAACTGGTCGAGGCGGAGATTCCGGATTGACGATTTCTCATGCTCTGGTTACGAATGTTTGAAAGAAACCAAACTCACTGCGTATGAAAAAATATCTGCCTTGTATCGCGGGCGTCCTGCTCGGACTTTGCTTCCTGGCGGCGAGCATCCCCGTCCTGTTCAATCTCATCACCATCCCGAAAATGCCCGAAGGCACGCCCGCCGCATCTTTCATGGCGGCGTTCGTCCCGACGGGCTACGTGAAGTTCGTGAAAATGTTCGAGTTCACCGGCGGCATCGTGGTGATGATTCCACGCCTGCGCAATGTCGGCCTGCTGCTGCTCGGCCCGGTCATCGTCAACATCATCGCGTTCCACGTCCTCATTGATGACCCGAAACATCTCCTCAACCCGATGCTCGACATCATCATCGTCTGCGCGCTCTATCTGCTCTGGGATGCGCGCAAAAAATTCTCCGGCCTGCTCAACTGACTTCACGAAAGGAAATCCATGCTGCCCATCCTCCTAGCGCTCGCCTTCATCGCCCTCATTTTCATCATCGTCATCACCGGGCGACCGGATGAATTCACCGTCACGCGTGCCATCAGCATCGCTGCACCGCCGGAAAAGATTTTTCCGCATGTCAACGACCTGCACCAATGGCAGGCATGGTCCCCGTGGGCCAAGCTCGACCCGAACGCGAAAAACACCTTCTCCGGCGCGGACGCCGGCGCGGGCGCGGTGATGGCCTGGGACGGCAGCAAAAAGGTTGGCACGGGCCGGATGACCATCACGGAAAGCCAGCCCAGCGGGTTGATCCGTTTCCGGCTCGATTTTCAAAAGCCGATGCAGTCCACCAACACGGCGGAATTCACGTTCCGGCCCGAAGGCCATCAAACCGTCGTGACGTGGAGCATGGCCGGTAAAAGCTGTTTCATGAGCAAAGTGTTCGGCCTGTTCGTGGACTTCAACAAGATGTGCGGCTGTCAGTTTGAAAAGGGGCTGGCCAACCTGAAGTCCGTGACCGAAAAATGAATCTAAAAGGGTAATGTCATATTTTGTTGGCGGCGACCACTGTCAGCGAGCGGTCAAAACCGGCCAGGGCAGAGCGGATGAAAACCGGCCATTTTGAGGGAAGCATTGCGAAAAGGGGTCAAAAAGGGGTCAGTTAAGAATGACCCTTAGTTAAGACCCAATAAATTCGAGTTTCCTTGAAAAATGGTGGCATTATAAAAGCTCCGACTCGTCGAACACCTTCTGAATCCCCAGCAAAATGAAAGTCTTGCGCGCCAAGCAACCGAATGCGCGAGCAAAGGCGTGAAACGAGACGGTGTTTTATGATGATTTGCAAGCGCCTTTAAATGAAGGCTTTACGCCTTATCTAAGGGCCATTCGGGTCAGTTAATGGTAATGTCATATTTTGCTGGCGGCGACCACTCGCCGTCTCCGCCTGCCGCCGCGCCGCACAGTCTTGTTTTGAGGCGCGGGGCTTGGGGCGCGGGGCGTGAGGCTGAGCGGTTGAAGGGTTGGAGCGATGAAGCGTTGGATTGGATCGAGGGGCGGGGCGCGAGGTGCGAGATGGTTGAAATTCATGCCAACCTTGTGGAATCGGGCCGGTTTTCAGCCGTCCCTGCGGGACTTTGGCCTTTCCAAAACCTCCCCTGGCATTGAAACGCCAGACTATTTTCGGGTTGTCCCTGCCGGGACGAAGTTGCGGGGAGGCACTTGAATCCCGCACCGGTTTGGGCTTGGTTCGGGCGGAGGCGTGGGGTGCGAGGCGGGGTCGGGGCAAAAGGCGGAAGGTTTTGAAAACCCCCTTCTCTGCGTTCTTCGCGTGGTCCTCGTTTCCGCTTTGGTCTTCCTCGGTTCGGCCCGTGCGTACCCCCCCGGCGCAAAAAAGGCAACTATATGCCATAATACTATTGACAAAGAGCACGATAGTGCGTATTGTGAGTCGAAGATAGCAAATGAACGCATCAGCATCAGCCTCCGACTTGAATTGGCGGCCGACGGTTCGGCGGTGCGCAGTCGCCGGACGTTCGTGCGGCGCGGTTCAAAGCGCCGCACCACACCCTGCACCTTATCGGCATTTCATGGCTTGGATGGGCAACTGGTTTGGCAATCCCAAAGGGATTGTGGCCCGAAGCCCAGGGTTGGCGCCCTGCGCCTACCCTGGGAAGGGGGTGGGTGGTTTCGTCAACCCCAACGGGGTTGTGCCCGGCCCCCGCTTGCCCCCCGATGGGCCGCAACCCCGTTGGGGTTGTTGTCCCATTGGACGGTCACCCCGGGTAGCGCCGTTGGCGCAACCCTGGGCTTGGAGGCGGAATCCCGTTGGGATTCGGGCAGGGAACTTGGCCGGTCGGAACTTGTTCGATTGGTTTGAGGCAGATGCCTGCAAGGTGCAGACCATACACCCATCATGCGCTCATGGCGGGCAGCCGTCCAGCCAGGTCAAACCCAGTCAAGGTCAAGGTCGGTCAAGCCTGGTCAAGCCGCTCGCCCTCCCCGGACCCGAGACCCGAGACCCGAGACCCGAGACCCGAAACCCAAAACCCGAGAAGTGGGTCAAGGTCAGTCAAGGTCAGTCAAGCCGTTGCTGGTCAAGCCTGGTCCAGCCCCCCCCGGACCCGAGACCCGAAACCCAAGATCCGAAAAATGGGTCAAACCCAGTCAAGGTCAGTCAAGCCGATTGGCCGCCGGGGATGCCGGAGGTCCTCAAATCGTTCTTCGCTGCCCCCGTAGCGCAGGTTTCCAAACCTGCCGTATCGCCGATTTCCAAATCGGCAGACCATCCGAAGTTCAGGGGCTCACTTTGTTCAACGGCCTGCGGGTTTCTCCCGCAGAGCGGGATGCGATACAGCAGACTTGGAAGTCTGCGGCACTTTGCACCTGTCCGGTGGAAATTTAGAGGCAGTATCGAGATGCGCCCCCCGTCTCCCCATCCCCGGACCAATTCCGAAACTGGACACGCGGGCGGGGGGCGGTTAAGCTCCCGGTCATGACGGGCACTGAAAAACTTCTCGCGGAACTCATCGCCCTGCCCAGTGTGAACCCGGCGTTCCTGCCGCCCCGTCATCCCCACGGCGGGGAGAAAACCGTGGCGCATTTCCTGGCGGCCGTCGCCGCCCGGGCCGGGCTGGATGTGGAATTCCAAAAAGTTTTACCCGGCCGCTCGAATTTGATCGCGCGTTTGCGCCCGCAAGGGGCGGTGCAACAGACGCTGTTGCTGGCCCCCCACCTGGACACGGTGGTGGCGGACAGCACCCAATTCATTCCCCAGCGCCGGCGCGGCCGGTTATACGGTCGCGGCGCGTGCGACACGAAGGGCTCGGTGGCGGCGATGCTGGCGGCGGTGTTTGCGCTGGCGCAGGAACCGTCGCGACCGCAGGCCACGGAAATTGTCTTTGCCGGGCTGGTGGATGAGGAGAACGCGCAGGCGGGTTCGCGGGCGCTGGCGGCCAGTGGCTTCCAGGCGAACCTGGCGATTGTGGGCGAGCCGACGCAGTTGCAGGTGATCACGGCGCACAAGGGAAGTCTGTGGCTCGAGCTGACCACGCGGGGCGTGGCGGCGCACGGGGCGACGCCGCACCTGGGGAAAAGCGCCGTGCATGAAATGGCGCGGATCGTGGATTTGCTGGAGACGGATTACCGGGCGCAACTGCGGCGACGGCGGCACGCGCTGCTGGGCACGGCCACGGTGAATGTGGGCACCATCGCCGGCGGATCGCAGCCGAACATTGTGCCGGACCGCTGCGTCATCCGGGTGGACCGCCGGCTGTTGCCGGGGGAAACGGAGGCCGGGGTGCGGCGGGAACTGGCGGATCTGCTGCGGTCCAAGGGCTTGTCGGCCACGATTGACGTGGCGAAGCTGGCTCCGGCGGTGGCCTTGGAAACGGACCCCGGACTGCCGTTGGTGCGCCAGTTTTTGCGGTCCATCGGCCAGCGGAAGACGCTGGGCGTGGATTATTTTTGCGATGCGGCGGTGCTGGCGGCCGGGGGCATTCCGAGCGTGGTGTTCGGCCCCGGCAACATCGCCCAGGCGCACACGTCGGACGAATGGATTTCGCTGGCGGAACTCGAGCGCGGTAAAAATCTGCTGCTGCGATTCCTGCGAACGCTGCCATGACGGAACCGGCCTCCTCCACGGCGGCGGCCCGGGCGGCGGCCCAGCGCACCGCGTTTTTCCGGCAGAGTGGTTGGATGATGCTGTCCACCGTCCTGGGCGGTCTGCTGATGTGGTCGGTGCATTTGCTCTCCCGCAAAATCCCGGCCACGGAATACGGGACGTTGATCACGCTATTTGCGGTGGTGAACCTGATTCCGACGCTGCCGCTGCAAATGGTCTTCACGCAGCAGACGGCAAGGGCGCTGGCCACCGGGGGCGAAGCGCCGTTGTCGGGGCTGATCCGCCGGTTCGGGCTGGGGATTTTCCTGGTCTGGGCGGCGGGGGCGGCGGGGATGTGGGGCTTCCGCGAGCGCCTGGCGGCGACCTGGCATCTGGCGAATCCGGCGGCGTTGCCGCTGATGCTGCTGGCCATCCTGTTGTCATTGGTGTGGCCCGTCTTCGCGGGGGTGATGCAGGGCCGGCAGAATTTCCTGTGGCTGGGTTGGTGTACGATTTTAAACGCGGCCGGCCGGATCGGCCCGGCGGTGGTGATTGTGTTTCTCTGGCACGGCTGGGCGACGGGCATCATGGCGGCGGTCGTGCTGGGCTTGCTGGTGGCGGCGGGCATCGGCGTCTGGCAGACGCAGTCGCTGTGGCGGATTGCGCCCCGGCCGTTTGACCGGCGGTTGATCTTAAGGCAGGTGGTGCCCCTGATGCTGGGGTTTGCGGCGACGCAATTTCTGTTCAGCGCGGACACCCCCTTTGTGAACGCCTATTTTGGCGCGGAACGAACTGCCCCCTATGGCGCGGCGGGCACGTTGTCGCGGGCGTTGTTGTGGCTGGTGCTGCCCTTGGCGGGCGTGCTGTTTCCCAAAATCGTCCACAGCACCGTGCGGTCGGAAAAAGCCGGCCTCACGGGGGTGGCCCTTTTGTTGACGGGGACGCTGGCCGCCCTGGGCTTTCTCGGGTTGTGGCTGCTCGGGCCCTGGTTGGTGCCGCTGGTCTTTCCGCCCGCCTACGCCCCGGAAGCGCTGGCCGTGCTGCCCTGGTATGCCGGGGCGATGATCCCGCTGGCCCTGGGCAACGTGCTGGTGAATGATCTGCTCGCGCGCGGCCGGTTTAACCTTGTGCCGGCCCTGTTGGTCCTGGCGGCCGGATACGGTTGGACCCTGAGTCGGTTTCACGCGAGCCCGACCCAGATTTTACAGATTCTGGGCGGATTCAACCTGCTGTTGCTGGCGGTCTGCGCCGGATTTGCCCGGTGGGAGGGGCGGCGCCGGGGAGGAATTGAAAATCTTCCCGCCGCTCCGCCGCGCTGATTCACCGGCCTTTGGATGCCTCGGACGGGGACGCGGGCGGGGTCGGCGGGGCCGGGAGGGGTTGCGGCGCGCGCAGGGATTTGTAGATCCAGCCCTCCAACGGACGCAACGGGTGCAACCACCGGTAAAAGGGGGTGTATACCAACCGCAAACGCACCACCGAGAGCAGCATCGTGAGGGACGACCGGAACAGCGAGGAGGTGACCTTGGAACCCACCATGTCCGTCCATTCAATGGGCACTTCCAGGACCGTCAGCCCCGCGCGTTTGAGGGACACGAGCAAATTCACGTCGAAGGCCAGGTCGGTAATCCGCAGGGAGGCGTGGATTTTTTCCACCGCCGCGCGCCGCAGGATCTTGCAGGGGCACTGGGTGTCGGTGATGTGCATCCAAAAGAGCACCTCCACGATGCTGTGAAAGCCCCGGCTGATAAACCGCCGCAGTTTGGTCTGCGACTGGTGCAGCACCGCGCCCGGCAGCCAGCGCGAGCCGATCACACAATCCACCGTGCCCAGATGGCGGACGAGTTGGAGCAGCGCGCTGGGCGGGGTGGCGCCATCGGCATCCACATAACCGACGTAATCGCCGAAGTTGGCGAGCTTGAGCCCCTCGATCAAGGCGCCGCCCTTGCCGATGGGGGCTTTAAAATCCAGAAAACTGATGCAGGGATGATCGCGGGCGACCCGCTGGACGACGCCCAGGGTGTTGTCTCGACAGCCGTTGAGGACGACCACGAGCCGGAATTCCCCGGCGTAATGCGCGCCGAAGAATTGCGCGTAGTTGCGCAAAGTCGGTTCAATGCGACTCTCTTCGTTGTAAGCCGGGATCAGGATCAGCAGGCTGGGATCGGGCACGGGCACATTAATAAGCAAAAGCCCGGCGCAAGGCAATCCCGGTTAATGGCGGGGCGGCGGACGGCCTCAGGGGCGGGTGGATAACAGCGTTGCGGCGCTCACGGTGTCCCCCTCGCCGGCCGTGAAAATGCGGCGTTGCCCCCGGACGACATAAACGATCACCAACGCCTTGTTGTAGCCCGGCAGCGGGTCGGCTTGCAAAACATTGGGACTCACTTGAAACTCCAGTTCCGCATTGAGCAGCTTGCGAACCCGGAGGGAGACGTCCGCGTAATTGGTGGAGGTTCCATACACGGCTGAGACCGTCTCGATCCCGCCCCCGTTCCGGGAACAGCCGGGCAGAAGCAAAACCGCCAGTCCGACGACCACCGACAGGATGCGGGGATCCAAAAAACACGAGGGCCACCCCACCGACCGGCGGCCGTCCTTCGCGTTGATCCTGAATCGCATGGTCTGTTTGTATTTCAGGCGTTCGCCCTTGTCAACCCGGGTTTGCACCGCTAAAAGCGTTAAAAGTGTTAATATCTTCCTCCAAACTGGATTGGCTCCAGCGGGCCACCCCGCCGTCGGGCATCCATCAGAAGCTCCCGGCGGGGGGCCAGTCAAAAAGGAGGAAATCTTGGCCTCGGGAAGCGGGGAAAGGCGGGATGATCAGACCCGCTTCGACGCGCTGCGGGTGGGACGGCCGGGCCCCGGGGTGGGGGATTAAATCTCCGGGGGCAGGTGGAATAGCTTGCATTAATGGGCCTAACTCCGACAGGACGGCGGAAATCCAAAGGCCGGACATGGGTGGAATAGCTTGCATTAATGGGCCTAACTCCGACTATAATCGCCGCATGGCCGACAACCTAGAGGCGGTGTTGAAACTGAAGGATTTATTCCAAGTCTCCGGCTGGCAGCACCGCGTGCCGTGGCGGCCGTTCAAACCGCTGGTGGATATTTACCGGCTTTACGGCGATGGCGAGTCCGGTCCCACGGCCGCGCTCCTGCGCTTTCAGCCGGGTGGCCGGGTGGCGCTGCACGAACACACGGGCTATGAACACATTCTGGTGCTGGCCGGGGCGCAGGTGGACGAAAACACCCGCGCGGACACCGGCACACTCATCATTAATCCCCCCGGCACCAGCCACAGTATTCTCAGTGAAAACGGGTGTATTGTGCTGGCCATTTACGAAAAACCCGTCAAATTTCTGTTGGAGAACGCATGAGCACGACACCGTCAACCGCCCCGGTTTTGCTGGCTGTCAATGGCACCCTCATGCGCGGCCTCGAGTTGAATGCCAATCTTTTGGCGGTGGGCGCGACGTTTCGGGGCGAGGCCCGGACGGCGCCGGTTTACCGGATCTGGTCCATCAACGACGGTCATCCGGCGATGTTGCGGGTGAAAGCGGGCGGGGTGGCCGTGGAACTCGAGGTTTGGGCGGTGCCGCCGGCGGGGTTGGCCGCGATTCTCCTGGCGGAACCGCCGGGCCTGAGCATCGGCAAGGTGCTGCTCGCGGATGGCTCGGAAGTGCTGGGGGTTTTGGGGGAACCGATTCTTTGTCAGGATCAAAGGGAAATCACACAGTTTGGCGGTTGGCGGGGGTATTTAAAGGCGAAAGATGGGAGAGAATCCGAAATTTTAACCCCAAATCCCCGGGAGTAGGAGGGTTCCGCCCTCATGCCGGGCACCTGGGGCAATGGTCCAAAGCCGTTGGGACTCGCCCCTATTTTTGTCGTTTCTCACCCGGCATTATTTTGTCACTATTCTCTCCACCACGGGTCTAAACATTGGTTGCCAAGGGGACCAACACACGGAAGGGTTTCCCAAGGCGCAACCCGCGCGGTTCACGGAATAAGACATTCGGTCGCGATCTGCATGTGGAATTGATCCCGGATGGCGAGTATCAAAAAATGAGGTCCAGGGACGCAGACAAGGCGACTCCGCTTTGCTACATGGCAAACGGGAACCGGAAGCGTCCTCGCGCCGCTGGAATTTAAAAACTAGTTTTACAACCCTCGCGGAGAGCCTTAATCTGGGTTTATAAATAAATGAATCCATTGCTCCTCATGAATGGGAAACTCCCCGCTTTTTTTTCAACCCGGCGGCTGGCCGGCCTGGCCTTCGGCCTGGGTCTGCTGGCGGTCAGTGGTTGCGCCCCGCTCCAACCCATCCACCCCGGGGCCGTCTGGCTGGATAACCGGGGTGAGGCCATTCAGGCGCACGGCGGCGGGGTGATCAAACTGGGCCGCACTTATTATTGGTTCGGGGAGGATCGCTCGCGGTCCAACGCCCCGGACTTGCGTTATGTGAGTTGTTACTCCTCCCGCGATCTGGCCCACTGGCGGTTCCGCAATCAGGTGCTGAAACTGGCCAACCCGGAGCATCTCCAGCGCGGGTGGGTGGTGGAGCGTCCCAAGGTGTTTTACAACACCCGCACAAAAAAATACGTCATGTATCTGCACTTGGATGGGGCGCTGCCCGGCCAGTCCGGCAGCTACAGTTACGCGCGGGTGGGCGTGGCGGTCTGCGACACGGTGGATGGGGATTATCAATATGTGAAGAGTTTCCGGCCGCTGGATCAGGAGAGCCGCGACATCGGTCAGTTCATTGACGATGATGGCGCGGCGTATTTGATTTTTGAAAGCCGCCCCACCGGCGGGTTTTTTATCGCCCAATTGTCGGACGATTACCTGTCGGTGGCGAAGGAAACGTGCTTCATCAAGGAACCGCTGGAAGGCGGGGCGCTGGTTCATTACCAGGGGCTCTATTATGTGATGGGATCGCGCATGACGGGCTGGAGCCCCAATCCCAACCTTTATGCGACGGCCCCGGCGCTGGCCGGCCCCTGGTCGGAATTCAAGGATATTGCGCCACCGGCGGCCAACACTTACGGTTCCCAGTCCACCATGCTGCTGAAGGTGACCGGCTCAAAGACGGCGACGGTGATTTACATGGGGGATCTCTGGAAACCGCGCGCGCAATGGGATTCCCGTTATCTGTGGATGCCGCTCGAGATCGGTGAGGGCAAGATGTGGCTGCCGGAACCGAAGGATTGGACGATTAACGTCAGGACCGGACGGACGGGGCTGGCCAAATAATACAGAGACTCCTCACGTCGTCTTCTATACAAAATTGAGGGTGGGGGCGGGGTTAAAGCTCCGACGCTGCTTTTGAGTCCTCGGCGGTTTCATTCTCGGTTTGGTCAGAACCTCGTCACCTCGGTTGCTACGGAAGGATTGGCGGCGCACATTTCCATAAGATTTCAAACGGCTTTCGGGTGAATCAGTAGTTGTATTAATGAGTGGAATTGCGCAGCTTGGAACGGCGCTGGTCGGGGGCGAATCCGGGACGGGGGGCGGGTCACCTCCGAGCGGCTCCCACCCGGGGCGGTGTTTTTTATAAAGCATTTATATTAAGTTGCTTATGACTGTGACAGGCGGGCTGTCGGGACGGTTTTCGGGCGGGGAAAGGGAGGCTTGTGAAAAAAATCACAATTTAACTTGCCTCGGTATTTTTTGGGCATTAGGCTTTGCCTGTTTTTATATTAGGGACAACGATTTATGCAAACCAAAAGCGAATTTGGCTACGATTCCAAAATCGAGGGCGACGTGGTGGTGACCACGGTGGATGCGGCCTTGAATTGGTTCCGGGCCAATTCGGTGTGGCCCATGCCAATGGGTCTGGCCTGTTGCGCCATCGAGTTGATGGCGGTGGGGGCGAGCCGATTTGACATTTCGCGGTTCGGGTCGGAGGTGATGCGGTTTTCCCCGCGCCAGGCCGACTGCATGATTGTGGCGGGGACGGTGACTTACAAGATGGCGGCGGTGCTGAAGCGGGTTTATGACCAGATGCCGGAGCCGAAATGGGTGATTGCGATGGGGGCCTGCGCCTCGACGGGGGGGATGTACCGCAGTTATGCGGTGTTGCAGGGGGTGGACAATATTGTGCCGGTGGATATTTACATTTCGGGCTGCCCGCCGCGCCCGGAAGCGGTGCTGGATGCGTTGATCAAGCTGCAAAAGAAAATCAGCACGCAGCCGGTGTTGTCGAAAATGAAGGTTTTTAACCTGCAAACCAACCCCGCAACCCCTTGATTTCCAGTGGCCACCCCTGAATTCATTCAAAAAATCCTGACGCAGTTCGGCGATGCCGTCGCCGGGCCGGTGGAGTTTCGCGGCGAGTGGTCGCTGACGCTGGCGGAGGCGGGGCGGATTTTTGAGGTGTGCCAGTTCGCCAAGCTGAAGCTGGGCTTTGATTTTCTGGTGGATATCAGCAGTGTGGATAATTACGGGGCGGATCCGCGCTGGACGGTGGTTTACCATTTACGTTCGATGAAAAGCGGTGAGGAACTGCGGATTAAGACGAACGTTTCGGAGGAGAAATCTGAGCTGCCGAGTGTGCTGGGGGTGTGGCGGACGGTGAACTGGCATGAGCGCGAGATTTACGACATGATGGGCATCCGATTCACGGGGCATCCGGATTTGCGCCGGATTCTGATGTGGGAGGGGTATCCGTATTTTCCGTTGCGGAAGGATTTTCCGCTGGCGGGCAAGCCGACGGATCTGCCGGGGGTGGCGTTTGCGCGGCCGGCCCCGCTGGAAGGGGGGCCGTTCGTGACGGTGGCGGGGGGCGGCGATGCCACGGGCCGGGAGCCGCGGGTGCGGAACCCCGAAGACTGACGATCCTTAACTTAATTTAAATGAGTTCAGTTCAAGACATAGAAATCCGGGATTCCGCCGCGCGGGCGGCGCAGGCGGCGGAGACGCTTTCGGACGTGACGGGCGACCGCATGGTGCTGAACATGGGGCCGTCGCATCCGGCCACGCACGGGGTGTTGCGCATCCTGTTGGAACTGGACGGGGAAGTGATCACGAAGGCGGAACCGGACGTGGGTTACCTGCATCGCGGCGATGAAAAGATCGCCGAGAACATGACCTACACGCAGTTCATTCCCTACACGGACCGGCTGGATTATCTGGCGCCGCTGGCGAATAACGTGGCGTATGCGCTGGCGGTGGAAAAATTAATGGGCATCCACGACAAGCTGCCGCCGCGCTGCCAGTATATCCGGGTGATGTGCGCGGAATTGGCGCGGATTTCGGCGCATTTGCTCGGGCTGGGGGCGTTCGCGATGGACACGGGGGCCGTGACGGTGTTTTTGCTGACGTTCACGGAGCGGGAGAAGATTTACAACCTGGCGGAGGCGGCCAGCGGAGCGCGGTTGACGACGAGTTACACGCGCATTGGCGGGGTGGCGCGGGACATTCCGCCGGGCTGGACGGTGATGTGCCAGCAGTTTCTGAATGAGTTTGCGGTGGCGCTGGCGGAGGCGGAGACGCTGTTGACGCGCAACCGCATCTGGGTGGACCGGTTGCGGGACCTGGGGATCATCTCCAAGGCGATGGCGATTGATTACGGATTGAGCGGGCCGAATTTGCGCGGCAGCGGCGTGGATTTTGATTTGCGCAAGAACCAGCCGTATCTCTGCTACAAGGATTTGGATTTTGACATTCCGGTGGGCAGCGTGGGGGATTGTTATGACCGCTATTTGGTGCGCATGGAGGAAATGCGGCAGAGCATGCGGATCATCCAGCAATGCCTGGACAAACTGCCGGGCGGGGCGGACAACCAATCGCACGAGCCGGTGTGCATTGTGGACGGCAAGATCACGATGCCAACCAAGAGCAAGGTGATGTCGAGCATGGAGGAATTGATTCATCAATTCATGCTGGTGACGGAGGGCGTGAACGCGCCGCCGGGCGAGGTTTATTTCGGGCATGAAAATCCGAAGGGCGAACTGGGTTTTTACATCAACAGCCGGGGTGGCGGGACGCCCTACCGGCTCAAGATCCGCGCGCCCAGCTTCATCAATTTGAGCATCCTGCCGGAGTTGCTGCCCGGCCACATGGTCAGCGACGTGCCGGTGGTGCTGGGGTCGCTGGATTTCGTGATGGGGGAGAGTGACCGTTGAAGCGTTGAATGAACATGAGTTTTACCGTTCCAGTAAATTTGGCGGCGGAGATTGACGAGCTGATCACGCATTATCCGGTGAAGCGGGCGGCGTCGCTGATGGTGCTGCACGCGATCCAGGAACAGTTCGGGTGGATTTCGCAGGAGGCGGTGGAATGGACCGCCGCGAAGCTGGAGTTGCAGCCGATCAATGTGTTGGAGATTCTGACGTTTTACCCGATGCTGCGGCAGCAGCCGGTGGGGAAGTATCAGATCAAAGTGTGCCGGACGCTGAGTTGCGCGCTGGGCGGGGCGCATGAGCTGCACCATCATTTTTGCGCGAAGCTGGGGCTGGACGCGCACAAGCACGGGCCGCAGACGACGGCGGACGGCCGGTTCACGGTGGAATTTGTGGAGTGCCTGGCGAGTTGCGGCACGGCCCCGGTGATGATGTGCAACGACGCGTTTTATGAGGGCGTCAGCCACCAGAAGGCGGATGAGGTGGTGGCGGGGTGCAAATGAAGCATGAGAACGAATTGGGATCGCAGGAAATTGGGTTGCGATGGTTATTGAACTAATGAAATGGCTGCCCGACATGGATTTGAACCATGACAAACAGATTCAGAGTCTGTTGTGCTACCGTTACACCATCGGGCAAACGCAGGTCATAGAAGATAAAGTTTTTGGAAGCTGAGTCAAGCCGCCATTATGCCGCAAGAATACAAATTAATTTTGAAATACGCCGATGAACCGGGTTACTCCCCGGACATTGATTGTTATTTGCGCCACGGCGGCTATGCGGCGTTGCGGAAGGCGCTCGCCCTGCCGCCGAAAGACCTGCCGGACGGCAAGAAGCAGTCGCCCCAGGAGCAGATTCGCGACGACGTCAAGGTGTCCGGCCTGCGGGGCCGGGGCGGCGCGGGTTTCTCGTGCGGCCTCAAATGGAGTTTTGTGGATCGCCGGAGCGGCAAGCCGATTTATCTGATTTGCAACGCGGACGAGTCCGAGCCGGGCACGTTCAAGGACCGCCAGATCATCCACAAGGATCCGCATCAGTTGATCGAGGGGATGATCATTTCGTGTTTCGCGAATGATGTCCACCTGGCCTATATCTATATCCGGGGCGAGATGCCCGAGGGGGCGAAACTGCTGGTGAAGGCGCTCAACGAGGCCCGCGCCAAAAATTTTCTGGGCAAAAACATCCTGGGCTCCGGTTACGATTTGGAGATGCACGTCCACCGGGGCGCGGGGGCTTACATCTGCGGCGAAGAGACGGGGCTGATCGAGTCGCTGGAGGGCAAGCGGCCGTATCCGCGCATCAAGCCGCCGTATTTTCCGGCGGTGCTGGGCTTGTGGATGTGTCCGACCATCGTCAACAATGTGGAGACGTTGTGCAATGTGAAGCACATTGTGGAGATGGGCGGCGCGCAATTCGCCAAACTGGGCACGCCGAACAACACGGGCACGCGCATTGTCAGTCTGAGCGGCCAGGTCAAGCGGCCCGGTTATTACGAAATTGAAGTCGGCAAGGCCACGATCGGCGAACTGATCAACGATCCGAAGTTCGGGGGCGGACTGCGCGACGGCCGCAAGCTAAAGGCGGTGATTCCGGGCGGCTCGTCTTCCAAAGTTTTGAAGGCGGGCGAGAAGTTCAAGCTCAAGAAGAAGGACGCCGAGGGCCGCGAGGTGGTGGTGGAAACGGACATGCTGGAGCTGCCATACGATTTTGATTCGCTGGCGCAGGCCGGCACGATGAGCGGTTCGAGCGCCATCATTGTGATGGATGACTCGGTGGACATCGTGGAGGCGCTGGCGAATCTGAGCGAGTTTTACGCGCACGAAAGTTGCGGTCAATGCACCCCCTGCCGCGAGGGGGCGCTGTGGATGAACAAGGCGTTGCAGCGGATGGCGCACGGCGAGGGTCGCGCGGGGGACGCGGATTATCTGGTGAAGATCGCGGACAACATTCCGGGCGGGCGCACAATTTGCGCCTTCGGCGAGGCCTGCTCGTGGCCGGTGCAGAGTTTTGTGGCCAAATTCAAGGATGAATTTGTGGCCAAAGGCGTGGCCGACGAGGCGCGGCGGGCGAAAGAAACGACCGCGCCGGGCGAACCCAAGCAACTGGCGGGAGCGCATCATTGAAATGTCATGCCCAAACTTTATGAATATCTTGGCATTTCAGTCTTCTTTTTTGCCGGCGAACATTTGCCGGTGCATGTGCATGGCCGTTATGGCGAACTCGAGACCAAGGCCGAGATCATCACGCGGGATGGAAAAGTCGTTTCCATCCGGCTTTGCCGAGTGTCGAATCGCCGACCGCTTGCGGGAGTGGTCCGGAAACATTTTATCGAACTGGTGCAGGCAAAAGCCGGGGATATTTTACAAAAATGGTCGGATGTTTTCGTTTTGAACAAAGTGGTGAAACCTGAAATTATCACCCAGAGAATTAAATAGAGCCATGTATTTGCGAGTGAAACAAGCCAGCTATGCTCCCCGTTACAAGGTGGAGTTGGAATTCAACGACGGCCAGCGCCGCGTCGTTGACTTCGGGCCGTTTCTCAAGAAAGCGCAAAACCCCATGTTTTCCAAATATCGCCGCCTGAAAGAATTCAAATCATTCCATGTTCGCAATGGGGATTTGATGTGGGGGGATTTTGAAATGATTTTCCCGATGGAAGATTTATACCGGGGAGAAATTTAAACCACCCATGTCCACCACCGCCACAACCGAAACGAAGGCCGCCGCCCCCGCGATTGAAAAAATCAAGGTGAAGGTGGACGGGCGCGAAATCGAAGTGCCCAAGCTCACGGCCGATTGGACGGGCAAGCTGACGCCCACCACGATGATCCAGGCGTGCGAACTGGCCCGGGTGGACGTGCCGCATTATTGCTATCATCCCAAGCTGCCCATCGCCGGCAACTGCCGCATGTGCCTGGTGGAGTTCGGCACCCCGGCGCTCGGCCCCGACCGCAAGCCGGTGTTGAACGCGGACGGCACGCCGAAAATCGCCCGGTCGCCGCGCCCGGCCATCGCCTGCGCCACCCCAATTTCGCCGGGCATGGAGATTTACAACCACACGCCCGCGGTCAAACAGATGCGCGAGGGGGTGCTGGAATTCCTGCTGATCAACCATCCGCTGGACTGCCCGATCTGCGACCAGGCGGGCGAATGCAAGCTGCAGGAATACTCGGTGGATTACGGCCAGAGCGCCAGCCGGTTCGTGGAGGCCAAGGTCCACAAGCCCAAGGCCGTGGACCTCGGGCCGCGCATCATGCTCGACGACGAGCGCTGCATTCTCTGCACGCGCTGCATCCGGTTCACGCGCGACATTGCGGCGGACGACAAGCTGGGCATTGTCAACCGGGGTTCGTATAACACCATTGCCGCCTACCCCGGCACGCAGTTTGACAACAATTACACGCTGAACACCGTGGACATCTGCCCGGTGGGGGCGCTGACCTCGAAGGATTTCCGGTTTCAAATGCGCGTCTGGTTCCTGAAGGAAACCAAGAGCCTGTGCAACAGTTGCGGCACCGGCTGCAACGTGCTGGTGAGTTCGCGCGAGGAGAGGGTTTATCGCTATACGCCCCGGGAAAACGACGCCGTCAACGGCCCCTGGATGTGCGATGCCGGGCGGTTGAATTACAAATGGATCGGGCGTGAAGACCGGTTGCAGGAGGTGCAGGCACGCGGCGCGGGCGGCCTGGTCAAAACGAGCTGGCTGGCGGCGCTGAGTGAAATTTCCGACAAGTTGAAACGCGCGCCGGCCGGTTCCGTGGCCATCGTCGCCTCGGCGAAACAGACCAACGAGGAGTTGTATCTGCTGGCGAAATTGAAGGCGAAACTCGGCGCGCTGAGTGATTCCGTGGAGAACACCGGCGAGGGGGACCGGCTGCTGGTGAGCGCGGATAAGAATCCGAACACCAACGGCGCCCGGCTGACCGGCATCTGTTTCACGGAAATCGGCTCGAACCTGCCGCAGATCGCGCGGGGCATCGAGACCGGCCAGATCAGGACGCTGATGGTTTTTGGCGAAGATGTGACCGCCCACGGGCTGGGGGCGGAGTTGCTGGCCAAACTCGACACGCTGATGGTGAGCGATCTGTTTCCGACGGCCACCACCAAGCTGGCGCATTATGTTTTGCCCGGAGCCGCCCATGTGGAGAAGCGCGGTTCCTTCACCAACACCAAGGGCCGCGTCCAGAAGTTCATGAAGGCGGTCGAAGCACCCGGCGACGCGCGGGCGGAATGGGAATTTTTGCACGACCTCGTGCATCATGTCACCGGCCTGAACGGCTATGTGACGATCGAGGGTTTGTTCAACCAAATGGCCAAAGACGTGCCGGCGTTTGCGGGCCTGACGTGGGCGGGCCTCGGGGACGCGGGCGTGACGGTGAACATTTAAAATGAACTGGAATTTCATCATCTTCAGTCTGGTCAAGCTGGCCGTGGTCGTGGGCGTGGTGCAGGGCCTGGTGGCCTACTCCGTCCTGGCGGAACGCAAGATTTCGGCGTGGATTCAGGACCGCGTGGGACCGAACCGCACCGCGCCGCCGTTCATGAAATACGTGCCGGTGCTCGGCCCGATGCTCACCCGCCTGGGGGTGTTTCAACCCCTGGCCGACGGCCTTAAATTCCTGCTGAAAGAGGATTTCACCCCGGCGAACGTGCGGAAAATTTACTTCTGGCTCGCGCCGGCCCTGGCGGTGATCCCGGCGATGATGACCGTGGCGGTGATCCCCTTCGGGTCGCAACTGGGCGCGCAGAAGATGGTGATGGCGGATTTGAACGTCGGCATTCTCTATACGTTCGGCATTGTGTCGCTGGGGGTTTACGGCATTGTGCTCGCCGGGTATGCGGCCAACTCGAAATACCCGTTTCTGGGCGGCATCCGTTCGAGCGCGCAGATGATTTCCTACGAGCTGTCCATGGGGATGTCGGTCATTCCGGTGCTGATGATCGTGGGCAGTTTGAATCTGAGTTCGATCATCGGCTGGCAGGCGGCGCACGGCTGGCTGGCGCTGTATTCCCCGCTCTCGTTTTTCATTTTCCTGGTCGCCTCGTTCGCGGAGACCAACCGGCTGCCGTTCGATCTGCCCGAGGCGGAGACCGAACTGGTGGGCGGTTATCACACGGAATACAGCTCGATGAAATTCGCGCTGTTTTTCCTGGCGGAATACTCCAACATGGTGGCGTCATCGGCCATGATGGTGACATTGTTTTTCGGCGGCTGGACGCTGCCCTGCTGGGGCCTGGATCATCCGGCCCACAGCCTGCCGCTGGGCGTGGTGCAAATCCTGGTGTTCGTGGTGAAGATGCTGGCGTTCATGGTGCTGTTCATCTGGGTGCGCTGGATGTTCCCGCGGTTCCGGTATGACCAGTTGATGGATTTGGGCTGGCGGCGGTTTCTGCCGCTGGCGCTGGCGAATATCCTGGTGACGGCAATCTGGTTGTGGATAAAGACTTAATGAACTGGCAATGCCAACAATTCTGCGATTCAACGGTTATCGCGCCGGTTTTTTCAGCGCCGACGGGGATGAACCGCCGCACGTTCACATTGACAAGGACGGCAACTCGGCCAAATTCTGGCCGGAACCGTTGCAACTGGCGAAGGACGCCGGTTTTTCACGGCACGAGCTCAACGAAATTTACAACTTCCTGCGGGAACACCGGCGGGAACTTTTGAATGCCTGGCATGAATACTTTGAATGACATCCGGGTGACGCGCATCAGTAGTTCGGCGGACACGCTGCGGGCGGACTTTGACGACGGGCGTTCCGTGGAATTGCCGTTGCAATGGTTCCCACGACTGTTCACCGCCACGCAGGCGCAACGCGACCATTATGAACTTTTGGGTCGTGGTTTTGGCGTTCACTGGCCGGAGGTGGATGAGGATTTGAGCGCGTCGGGACTGGCGTTGGGCAAACCGTCCATAGAATTTCTCAAACCGCAACGCAAACACGAAACGGCACCCGTATGATTGTAAATCGCAAACCGTTGACGTTCTGGGAAAAGCTTTACCTGCCGGCCATCGTCGGCGGGTTGAAGGTCACGCTCAAACACGCCTATTCCACGCTCATCCAGGGCAAGGTCGTCACGATGGAGTATCCCGAGCAGAAGTGGACGCTGCCGGTGGATTACCGTGGCGCGCCCTATCTGGTGAAGGACCAGGAGGGCAGCACCAAATGCGTGAGCTGCCAGCTTTGTGAATTTGTCTGTCCGCCCAAGGCGATCCGCATCACCCCGCCCGGCCCCGCCGGCCACCCGGCCGACCGCACGAACGCCGAGAAGATGCCGTTGGAATTCGAAATCAACATGCTGCGGTGCATCTACTGCGGCTTTTGCCAGGAAGTCTGCCCCGAAGAGGCGATCTTTCTGCAAAAAGATTATTCCATCACCGGCCTGAGCCGCGGGGAATTCATTTACAACAAGGAAAAACTCCTCGCCCTGGGGGGCGAGCACGGCGGGATTCAGAAGTGGAAACACAAACTGGAAGAGGCCGGAGCGCAGGAGAATTTTCCGGTCAAAGTATAATGAGTAATTACATGGGACTGCCTGACATTCTGTTTTATGTCTTCGCGGCGTTGACGCTGTTGTGCGGCCTGCTGGTGGTCGCCAATCCGTTCAGCCGCAGCCCGGTGACCAGCGCGATGTTTCTGGTGCTGACCATCATCTCCATGGCCTGCCTGTTCGTGCTGCTCCACGCCTTCTTCCTCGCCGCCGTGCAAATCATTGTCTATGCCGGGGCGGTGATGGTCCTGTTTGTGTTTGTCATCATGTTGCTGAATCTGAAGGAGGAGGAGCGCCGCCGCATCAAGACCTTCGGGCTGGTGGCGGGCCTGCTGTCCGTGGGTGCCATCCTCACCATTTTCATCAAATCCATTTTCGGCGCCTGCGACTCCTCGTGTTGCACCCTGCCGCTGGGCACGGTGGCGGCCCCCACCGTGGAGGGCGACACCCATGCCCTGGGGATGCTCCTTTACACCCAATACACGCTGCCGTTCGAAGTCATCTCCATCCTGCTGCTCGTGGCGATGATCGGGGTGATCACCCTCAGCAAAAAGGATTTGAAATAACATGCAAGTGGGACTCCAACATTATCTGGTGGTCAGCGCGATCCTGTTCGCGACCGGGCTCCTCGGGGTCATCATGCGGCGCAATCTGCTGGTGATGTACATGTCCCTGGAGTTGATGCTCAACTCGGCCAATCTGGCGCTGGTGGCGTTCTCGCGGTTCAGCCCGGATGGGCAAAACGGTTTGGACGGCCAGGTGCTGGTGTTCTTCATCATCACCGTGGCGGCGGCGGAGGTGTCGGTGGGGCTGGCGCTCATTGTCGCCCTCTTCCGCCGGCGCCAGTCGGCGCACGTGGAAGATTTGACCTCGATGAAACTCTGACGGATGAAATACGAAATTTTTCCCTGGTTGATTTTGTTTCTGCCGCTGCTCGCAGCGGTGGTGATCACGCTGTTCACCCTGCGCGGCAAAACGGTGAGCAGCCTCATCTCCATCGGGGCCATCGTCGCCGGTTTCATCATGACAGTGACCTTCATTGCGGCGAACGGATTTCATCCCGCCGTCACCGAAACGTCGGTGACCTGGCTGAGCATCGGCGGCTTGAATGTGGATTTCGGCCTCCGGTTGGACGCCCTGAGCCTCATGATGCTGCTTATCGTCACTGGTGTGGGCGGGGCCATTCACATTTATTCCTTCGGCTACATGCATGCCGACCGCAGCATGGCCCGGTTCTTTGCGTTCATGAGCCTGTTCACCTTCTCCATGCTCGGGATTGTGCTGGCCAATAATTTCCTGCAAATGTTCATCTTCTGGGAACTGGTCGGGGTTTCCAGCTACCTCCTCATCGGATTTTGGTTTGAGAAACCCAGCGCCGGAGATGCCGCCAAAAAGGCGTTCATCACCAACCGCTTGGGCGACTTTGGTTTTATTCTCGGCATCTTGATGGTCTGGGGGTTGCTCGGTTCGCTTAACTTTGCGACGTTGGCCGGCCAATTGACCGCCAATCCGGCGGCGCTTGGCACGGCGGCCACGGTGGCCGGCCTGTTGATTTTCTGCGGCGCGGTCGGCAAATCCGCGCAATTCCCGCTGCACGTCTGGCTGGCGGACGCGATGGAAGGCCCCACGCCGGTGTCCGCGTTGATCCACGCGGCCACGATGGTGGCGGCGGGCGTCTATATGCTCTGCCGGATCTTCTTTTTGCTGAATGTCGAGGCGCTGCATGTGATCGCCTTCATCGGCGCGTTCACCGCGCTGCTGGCGGCGCTGATTGCCGTGCAGCAAAACGACATCAAGCGCATCCTCGCCTACTCCACGCTCTCGCAACTCGGTTACATGGTCATGGCCGTGGGCATGGCGGGCCAGACCCCGGCGATGTTTCACCTCACCACGCACGCCTTTTTCAAGGCGCTGCTGTTCCTCGGCGCCGGCTCGGTGATTCATTCGCTGCACGAAGAGCAGGACATCTGGAAAATGGGCGCGCTCCAAAAGAAAATGCCCGTCACCTTCTGGACCTTTTTGATCGGCACGCTGGCCTTGAGCGGGGTGCCGTTCTTCAGCGGTTTTTACAGCAAGGACAGTATTTTGGGCCAGGCGTGGGAACAAAAGGATTTCTGCCTGTTCACCCTCGGCGCGGCGGTGGCGGGCCTGACCACGTTCTACATGTTCCGTTTGTTTTACGTCGCCTTCCTGGGCAAGCCCCGGACGCACGCAGCGGAACACGCGCATGAATCGCCCGCCGTGATGACGCTGCCGCTGGTGGTTTTGGCCGTCTTGGCGCTGGTGGGCGGGGTGATCGGGATTGACGCGATTTATAATTCCCAGTTCGGGGTTGCCGGTGAACCCGCCTCCCTCGGGGCGCGAATTTTTGAACCGTTCGTTCATTCGCCGCTGGCCGCCGGTATTGGGATTGCCGCCGTGGTGATCGGTTTTCTCATCGCCACCGTCCTGTATCGGAATGCCACTGTGGATCCAATCCCGGCCAAATTGGGCGGGCTCGCCGCGGCCATGAAGAACCGGTTTTACTTTGATGAGCTCTACGCCGCCACCTTCATCCGCTTTCATGATTTCCTGGCGGCGGTGGCGGATTTCATTGACCGCTGGTTGCTCGAGGGTTTCTGCATTGGCTTCATCCGGGGCGGCACCGATTTATCCGGGCGCGCCCTGCGGCTGGTGCAGACGGGCAACCTCCAGACCTACGCCTTCCTGTTCACCCTGGGCGTGGCGGTGTTGCTTTACCTGATGCTGGGAAAATAATTTGCAATGTCCATACTGACTTACATCTCGGGTTGGCCGCTGTTGGCGGCCTTGTTGCTGGTGTTCGTGCCCGCGAATTACCGCGTCATCATCCGGTTCGTGGCGCTGGCCGCCACGTTCATTTCCATGGTGCTGGCCGTGGACATGTTCTGCCATTTTCAAACCGGCGTGACCGGCTTTCAGTTTGAGCAGCAGATTCCCTGGGTGGATTCCCTGGGCATCAGCTATCACGTGGGCGTGGACGGCTTGAATGTCGGGCTGATTCTGATGGGCGCGATTGTCGGGTTTGCGGCGGCCTGCTGTTCGTGGGAAATCCAGAAGCGAGAGAAGGAATTTTATATTCTGCTGCTGATCATGACCGGCGGCATCCTCGGGGCCTTCGCGTCACTGGACATGTTCTTCTTTTACTTCCTGCACGAACTGGCGCTGGTGCCCACGTTCATCATGATCGGCGTCTGGGGCCGGGGCGAACGCAAAAATTACGCCACCTACCAGATCACGATCTATCTGAGCATTGGCGCGCTGCTCGCCCTCATCGGCTTGATCGCGCTGTATGTGCAATTGGGCGCGCACACGTTTGACTTGCCGGCGCTCACCAAGTTCGTTCAAGATCCGAAAAACGCGCTGACCCTCAAGGCGCAGAATTTCATTTTCCCGCTGCTCCTGTTTGGCTTCGGCATTCTGGTGTCGCTCTGGCCGTTTCATTCCTGGGCGCCGCTGGGTTACGGCTCGGCCCCCACGCCCACCGCGATGCTGCACGCCGGGGTGCTCAAGAAATTCGGCCTGTATGGTTTGATCCGCATCGCCCTGCCGCTGCTGCCGCAGGCCGCCCAGGGCTGGGTGCAGGTCATCGCCTGGCTGGCCATCGGCAACATCGTCTATGTCGGCTTTGTCGCCATGCGCCAGCGCAATTTGAACCTGCTCATTGGTAATTCCAGCGTGGCGCACATGGGCATCATTTTCCTGGGCATCGCCAGCCTGAGCCTGATCGGCATCACCGGGGCGGTGTTCATCATGATCGCCCACGGCTTCCTCGCCGCCCTGACCTTTGGTCTCAGCGGTTACCTCTATAACAAAGCGGGCACCCTGGAGATGGGTGAACTGGGCGGACTCTGCCGCAAGCTGCCCTTCATTGGCACCGCATTATTGATGGCGGCCATGGCTGGCTGCGGCCTGCCTGGGTTCGCCAATTTCGTGGGTGAAGCCACCGTCTTCTTTGGCGCCTGGAGCCAGCCCGCCCTGCGCGTGGTCACCGTGCTGGCCGTTTGGGGCGCCCTGGTGATTGGCGGCGTTTATATGACCCGGGCCATTCGCACCACCCTGCATGGTCCGCTCCCGGCGCGGTGGAACGAACTGCGCGACGCCACGTTCTGGCGCCGGGTGCCTTTCGTACTGCTGCTCGCCAGCCTGTTCATTTTTGGGTGTTTCCCCAAATTGCTGACCGATAAAATTCAGCACGACGTAAAACCCCTGATCACCCTGGCGGCGCCGGCCCGGGCCGGACTCATGCCCGTCGCGTTTAATTCACCACCGGCCCATTCAAATTGATGAACGCCTCCCTGATGAGTTTGGAAATTTCGGTTTTGGGCCTCGGCTTGGTCCTGATGCTGGCCGACCTGTTCATGGCCGCCGACCGCCGCAAGTTTCTCGCCTACGCGGCCATCGCCGCGCTGGGCGGCTTGTTGCTGGCCAGTTTCAGCGGCTTTGGCAGTTGCAGCCTCACCGGCACCGCTTTCCACGGCATGTTTGTGGAGGACGCCCTGGCCGTCTTCTTCAAGCGCTTTTTCATCCTCGCGGCCATTTTGGTCCTGTTTCTCGCCGCCGAATTTTCCGACCGCCTCAGCGCCGGCATTGGCGAATACTATTCGCTGACCGTGTTCGCGCTGGCCGGCATGTTGTTCGCCGCCTCGGCCAATAATTTCACCATGCTCTTTGTCGCCATCGAGCTGATCACCATCACCTTCTACGTTCTGACCAGCTTCCAGCGCAACCGGCTCGCTTCGCTCGAGGCCGGGGTGAAATATTTGATTCTGGGCGCGCTATCCTCCGCGTTCCTGGTGTTCGGGATCGCCTTGATCTGGGGGACCACCGGCAAATTGAACTTCACCGAACTGGCCGCCGTCGCCGCCCAGCACGCCGATCAAAAAATCTTCCTCCTCGGCGTCCTGCTGGTGCTGGTCGGGCTCGGCTTTAAAATCGCGGCCTTCCCGTTTCAAATTTGGGCGCCCGATGTCTATCAGGGCGCGCCCACCCCCACCACGGCGTTTCTCGCCGTGGGTTCCAAAGCCGCCGGCTTTGTCCTGCTGCTGCGCGTCCTCTTTGTGGCCCTGCCGACCGTGGCCGCCCAATGGGTGACTCTGCTGATCATCATCTCCGCCATCACCATTCTCTACGGCAACCTCTGCGCCATCCCGCAACGCAACCTCAAGCGCCTGCTCGGTTACTCCAGCATCGCCCACGCGGGCTACCTGCTGCTCGGCGTTGCGGCCCTGGCCGGCGGGGCTCATACTTCCACCGCCGGCGGCGCGGCCATCCTCTATTATCTGGCCGGCTATTTGTTCACGGTTCTGGCCGCTTTTGCCGTCATCACGCTGGTGGTCCGCGATGGTGACTCCGAAGACGTCTCCGTTCTGGCCGGCTTGAATCAACGCTCGCCCCTGCTGGCCGCCACCATGACCATTGCCATGGCGTCGTTGGCCGGCCTTCCGCCGCTGGCCGGTTTCTTCGGCAAGTTCCTGCTTTTAAAATCCGTGATCGAACTCGGCCCGGGTAATCCCGGCTACTACTGCCTCGCCTTCACCGCGCTGGCGGGGGTGGTGATTTCGCTTTACTACTACTTCGGCGTCATCCGGGCCATTTACTTCTCCCGCGAAGCCGCCGATCTCTCCCCCATTGAAATTTCCGGCTCGGCGAAATTTTGCCTGTGGATCTGCCTGGCCGGGATTTTCTGGCTCGGGATCTTCCCCAACACCGTCCTGAACCTTGCGACCGACGCCGCGAAGGTGCTCGGCGGTTAGACCTGAATGAACGCCCACGACTTGATCACGGTTGACCCCGAGGTTTCCAGCGGGGTGCCCGTTTTTAAAGGCACGCGCGTTCCCATCAATCTCCTGTTCAAATACCTCGCGGACAATTATTGCCTCGAGGAATTTTTGGAATGCTTCCCCTCCGTGACCCGCGAACAGGCCGGCTTGGTTTTGGAACACGCGGAAGCCACCCTGGTGGCCGCCGCCACGACGCCGGGGACGTAAACGCTTTGGATGGTTTTTTACAGCGTTTTCTTCCGGTCGAGTGCCGATCCTGAAATCGGTCTGCCCTTGTTCCGTTGGCCGGTTGCCGGCACGGGGACATCGGCATCATAATGGCGCCGAAAGAATGTTCCCGGTATTTCTGACGGTTGCAACCCACTGGATCAAAAACGCGGTGCGCCGGCGCCTCGATTACCGTCCCGTCGCGCACTGAAGTCAGCGGGCAGGGAACGCAAATATGACTTCGCCGGGGCAACAATAAAAGATGGCGGGAGTGGCGGGGCTCGAACCCGCCCCATTTCCAATGTTTACGCGCCTGAAACCGGGGTGCCCTCACAAACAGCCTCACAAAAACCGGGCGCACTGGGTCACGACTTGGCGCAAGTGGTCGCGGCCTGGGCTGATCTTCCGGCGGCGCTCAAGGCGGCCATTCTGGCCATTGTGCGCTCGGGAACGGGCAAGGAGGGTTTATGAAAGGGGCCAGTCAGAACAACAGCGTCTCACGGCCACACCACATTTGGGGCCAGGTCTAGGAAATGCCGTGTGTTGCGCGTAATCAATTCGTCCGCCTTCGTTTTTTCAGAGACCAAGGCGTGCCAATAATCGTAAATCCGGGCTCCCAAAATGCCTGCGTCCTGGGTCTTTTCCAAAGCCGCCAGTGCTTCTTCCTTGGTCAATTCCTCGAACTGAACCTTTTCAGCGAAGATTTTGAGCCACGCGGCACACTCCTTTTGGGAGAATACAACCCTTTCGACCTTTCCAGCTTGGTCGGTGATTTTCACACCCCGTCCGGTCATCGTCGAGAAAAACTCCGCCAAGAGATGAAGGCGGGCCGTGTGTTCGCCCGTTTGCAGGCGAAGAAAAACTTGTCGCGATATGGCGGCATTGATCGCCGCCGACGTATCCCAATACGTCCTCATGCCCGGCTCTCGCGCTCCTCCGCCACGGCTTTACCAATGTCTTCCGGGTCGAGTTTGTATCCTTCGGGCAATTCAAAAATCATCACCCCGTCACGTTCAACGAGTTTGGCCAGAATCCGCTTGGGCTCGGATTGGGTGACCACCGGCACCAGCTTGATCGAGCCATCCGCGTCAGGCTCATACGCAAATACCTGACCAGGTTCCGTTTCCGGGAGTGTGACCCTGTGGCGGTCGTCAACTGTCAACGTCTTCATAGCGAGAAATTCCCACTGGAAAGCGTTTGTTTCAAGTTTATTCGGCAACGGTTTTCCCATCCACCTGGGGAAACCAGCTAAGAAACGTGCAGACGCCAAGGAGGTGGGGTGTTCATTCAATTGCCCGGTGGGGACAAAAACTTTGATCTGTGAGCAGTGGTCAACGACAATTATTCCTTTCCAGCGCCAAAGACGGAGTGGAACCGAACGGGGGCAGGGTTCATGGTTGGCTCGTGGCCTTGGCTTTTTGCGCCCGGACGCTTTCGCCGTTGAACTCCAAAGCATTAATTTGAAGGTCGGCGTGAAGAGCACCGGATAGCGGTGGCGCAAGACCAGCTCGCGGGCCACGGCGGCCAAAAAGTGAGTTTTCCCCCGGCCGGGCAAGCCAAAGGCCAGGACGTTTTCGGCTCGTTCCACAAAGCCGCCGTCCAGCAAGGTTGGCAGCAAACGGCGGATCTTCGGCGGCAGGACCGCTTCCTCCAGGTTGCCCAGCGTCTTGCCGTCAGGCAGCCCGGATTGTTTGATCAGACGGCTGACCCGCCGCTCCCGCCGGTCCTGGGCCTCGCTCTCACAGAGATGCTGCAAGAGCCGCCGATAGCCCCAGTTTTCCCCTTCCGCCCGCGTCACGCTCTCTTCCCAAATGGCCGCCATCGTCGGCAACCGGAACGCGCGAAACGCCAGTGCCAGCGCGTCAGCCGACATGGCCCACCTCCGGGTCTTGGTTGGCCGCAAGGCAGTATTCCATTCCTTCCGGCATACGTTTGGGACCAATCTGGCACGGGGAGGCGTTGCAAGCCGGGTGGCGATGGCTTTGATGCGGCACAGTGACCGCAGGTTGACCGATAAAATTTACACGGACGAAAACTTGCTTGGCACCTGGGCGGCGTTTGACAGTCTTCCCAACTACCGCGAGCAAGCCTCACAAATAGCCTCACAAATTTTAGGCGCAACGGGGCAAAACGTGGCGTTGGCTGTCGCAACGGGTGGCGGGGTAAAGCCTGATAAAACCATTACCATCATTGGCGATAGTCGCGTTCTGGCGCTACCTGTCTCAATGGGGCAGGATTCGAAAAATGGCGGGAGTGGCGGGGCTCGAACCCGTAACCTCTGCCGTGACAGGGCAGCGCTCTAACCAATTGAGCTACACCCCCGCTGTGGGGGACAAATAACTTAGAAAAAGAACCCGTCCCAGTCAAGGTTTGGTTCGGAAATTTATTTCAACCCTTTGCGCCTCCCCCAGTTTACCTCCCGCGGGGTCTTTTAATTTGGGCCAACTCGCAGGCCGGCGGTTTCAGCAAAAACCGCTGGACAACCCGTAAAGCCCTGGGTTACTTTGCCAACAATCACGAAAGTAACTCCATGGACTGGGATTTTATTGCCAAACGATTATATCCACGGCTGCCCGGTGGAAGACGCCGGTATCAATTCCGGATGCTGCTGGTGGCCATCGGTTTTGGACTGTTTTTGGGCGGGGTCTTGGTGGCGTTGATCTGCTGGATGTCGCGGATTCGGAAATAAATCGAGTGGACAACCGCCCGGTATTCGTTGATTATGCCCCCATTGTATGAAATCTGATACGACATCCACGGTGTTAAATTTTGTGCTGGTGCTGCTGGCCGTTTGCGGGGTGATTTTTGCCATCATGACCTTCATGCGCACCCAGGATTTGCACAATCTTCGGGACCAAGCCACGGCCGACAATAATCTCCTCATGCGGGTGCAGACGCTGGGCAGCGAAGTGAATGCCTATAACCTGAAAAAACCCGACCCCGACTTGACCCGCATTTTGCAATCCGCCGAGTCTAAATCCAGCGCTAAATAATCCCCTTATATGGCCCTCAACGAATCCCAGGATCCCGTCGGCACTGATCCCGCCCTCTCCGATTTGACGAACCAAGTGGCGGCGTTGCAACGCCAGATTTTTTCCCTCCTGCTGGCTTTGATTGTCGTCAGCGGCACGGTCACCGTTTATCTCTACCGCGAAGCCAGCGTGACCCGCAAAGAGCTCGACTCCATCCGGCCCCAGGCGGTGCAAATCATTGACACCTTCAATAAAAACAAGCCGGTGCTGGCCAACTTCATCAGCCAGTTGAACACCTACGCCCAAACGCACCCGGACATCGAGCAGATTTTGGCGCGCAACGGCTTTGCCGCCCCGCCGGCCGCGAAGAAATAGTCAAGCCGGGGCCACGTTAAGCCGGGTGCCGCAGTTCGGGCAGAAATTCGCCCGGGGGCTGCACAGGTCGCCGCAGCCGGGGCATTTTTTCCGGGCATCCTTGTGCCGCTGATGGATGACCAGATTGCGGATGTAGGGAATCCAGGAAACCGCATAGCCGACGATGATGATCCAATTTTTTACGTAAAAAATGGAGTAAATCAGGAGCAGCAGCGTTCCCGCCAGGCTCAACCACCAGAATAAAGCCGGCACCGTGACCTGTTTGCGCTTTTCCGTGGCATACCATTGCACCAAAAAACGCGAGAAAAAAACCGCCTGACCCGCCCCGCCCACCGTGAGCCAAATTTCGCCCCGGGTCAGCCCCAAAAACCTTCCGTCCGCCCCGAGCCAGTGTGTGATGAAGTCCATAAAGTGATGGTGCGCTGAATTTACCCGCCGCCCGCCCGGTTGGCGAACTCATTTATTGGCCTTCTGACCGCAGATAAACGGTGTGAGTGGGAAAGGCGAACGCGATTTTTTCGGCGTCGAACCGCTCTTTGATTTGCAGGTTCAGGGCCTGCATCTCGGCCGAATGAGCTTTGTCATCCGTGCCCCGCCACTGGTGGATGACCTGGAGATTCAGCGCGGAATCCCCAAACTTATTAAAGCTGATGACGAGGTCGGCGGTGCGGGGATTGGCCCGGAAAATCTCCTCGAGCAGCGCCACCGCCCGCGCGATTTTCTTGGCGGGGGTGTCATACGTCAGCCCCAGATTAAATTGCGATTTGATGGTGGGGCGGCGCGTGATATTGGTGATGATGGCGTTGCCCATGAGCTTGTTGGGGATGGTGACGTGATGCCCGTCCCCGTTGCGCACGCGGGTGCTGCGCAGGCCGATGCCTTCCACGGTGCCCTCCACGCCCTCGACCTTGATGAGGTCGCCCAGATAAAAGGGCTTGTCCATGAAGATGGCCACCGCGCCGAACAAATTGGCCACCGTATCCTGCGCCGCCAGGCCGAGCGCCAAGCCGCCGACGGACAAACCGGCCAGCGCGCTGGTGATGCCGATGCCCAGGTTCTCCGCCGTAATGAACACCGCCGCAATGACCAGCCCGGACTTGGCCACCTTGCTGAGCAGCGGCATCAGTTGGGTGGCGAACACCTTGTCCTGCGCCGCGACGATTTGCTCGTGCCAGAGGCCCAGCAGCAAATCCACCAACTTCACGCCGAGATAGGTCACGGAATACGCGGCCACCACAATCAGGCCGCGCGAGAGCAGCAATTGCGCGTGTTCCGGCCATTCAAAGAGGCTCAGCCCAATGTGCAGGAAGATGACGAATGCCACCATCTTCACCGGCCCGTGCAGCAGTTCGAGCAACAGCTCCCGCTGCTCCGAATTCGTCCGGTGGGTCACCCGTTTGAGCCAGACGTTGACGATCAAATCCATCAACCGCGCCACAAAAAAGGCCAGGACGATGAAGATGAGGAACGCCAGATATTTCCACAAAGGCTGGTCGAGCACGGTCGTCTGGCGCAGCACCTCCACCTGGTCCAGGCCGAAAGTGATCTGGATGGTGTTGGTGGGTTCGATCAACAGCGTCATCGTCCGTCCCACCCCGTTCGCACCCGTTGCCGTCACCCCGGTTGAGCGGGGGCCGGAGGGTTCTTGGGCCGACGCCCAAACGGCCCAGCCGAGCGCCACCAACCCCACCGCCAGCCCCAGCCGGTAAAGCCATTCAAATCGCCACTTCATGAATTATAAATTGATGCCGCCGCGCTCACCCGCCCGCCACAATTTTAACAATCTCAAGCCGGTCATTGGCGTGCAGGAGCCGCCGGGCAAATTCCGACGGCGCCACGGCCTCGCCGTTGTGTTCCACCACCACGCTGCGCGGCAGCAATCCCTGGGCGAGGAGAAACGCCTCAAGGGTGCAGGGCGTTGCCGCTTCCAGGGATTGACCGTTGGCGGTGACCGTCATAATTCAAGCGATTAACGCCGCATCCCAGTCTTTCCAAACGGGTTCGTAACCGAGGCGGCGGATGGAATCCGCCACCTGCTCGGGGGTGCGCTCATCCGCGATTTGAAACTGGCCGGTGGCGGCCGTTTCATCGCCGGTGGCGACCCATTCGCTCGCGCCCCGCGCCACGATCCGGCCGCGCACGGTCTGGTGAATGTTTTCACGACCGGCCCCGGTGTAGCCGCCGGGTTCCGTGTGGCTGCCCGCGCTGATCAACGTGATGCCCAGGGGGAACAAGCCGTCGCGCAGCTTGGGGGATTCGCGGGTGGACAACACCAGGCCCACATCCGGGAATCGCAGGCGGAAGGCGCAGGCCAGTTGCACCAGTTCGCGATCCGTCATGCTGGTGGGCGGCTGGAATTCCCCGGCACAGGGTCGCAGCCGGGTGAGGGAGATCGTGAGTTGCGCCTTCCAGCAATTCCGCAGGAGATAATCCGCATGCGCGGCCACGCTCAGGGCCTCGCTGCGCCAATCGGCCAGGCCGTAGAGCGGGCTGATGCCCAGCCGGCGGAAGCCCGCCGCATAGGCGCGCTCGGGCGTTTCCAGCCGCCAGTCAAAGTCTTTCTTCGGTCCGGACGTATGCATCTCGTCATAGACGGCCCGGTCGTAGGTTTCCTGATAGACCACCAAGCCGTCGGCCCCGGCGGCCACCAGCGGGCGATAATCCGCCGTGGACATCGGCCCGACTTCCAGGGACACGCTGGGCACGACCTCGTGCAACGCCGCCACACACTCCGCCAGATACCCGTTGGAAACAAATTTGGGATGCTCGCCCGCCACCAGCAGCACGTTGCGGAAACCCTGCCGGAGCAATTCCCGCGCCTCGCGCCGGACCTCGTCCAGCGAGAGGGTGACGCGCAGGATGGCGTTGTCGCGCGAGAAGCCGCAATACTTGCAGTTGTTGACGCACTCATTCGAGAGATACAGCGGGGCGAACAGGCGCATCACTTTGCCGAACCGCTTCTGGGTGAGCGCATGGGAACGCCGGCCCAGGTCTTCGAGCAGCGTGCCGGCCGCCGGCGAAATCAACTGCGCGAAGTCCGCCAGCGACGGGCGTTCGTTCGCCAGACTTTCCCGCGCCGCCACCACGGTGGCCTCGCGGGAACGTTTCACCAGGGCGGCCAGGGGCAGCGAATTATATTCAGCAACAAAACTCACCCCTTCAACGTAGCAAACAAACCCGCAAAGTCGAGCCGGGAGCGAAGGGGTGGGGTGGATATGGGAAGGTGACCCCGGAAAATGAGGTCCATGAGGAAAATATTGCTTTTTTATGCGCGGTGGCCGGGAAATGGGGACGGGATGTTCACTGAGACACGGAGTTAAAGCGGGGTCGCGCTACGGTTGCCACCGCATGCGGCCGCCGCTTAAAATTGCCCCGGGAGCGGCGGGGGCGTTCGAGCCATCAAAACGGTGGTAAACAAAGGAATCCGTCACTCAGCAGGGTGAACAAACCACTGGATCAAACCTCGGAAATGGGATGCAGGTCCATCGGGTAATTGCGCTCGCGCCAGGCGTCAATTCCTCCCAACAATGGCCGCACGCGCATAATCCCCTTGCGATGGAGTTGCAAAGCCACCTGTGCGCTGGTCACCTCATTCGGGCAGGAACAATAGAGGATAATGTCCCGGTCCCGTGGGATTTCCAGATGGAGACGGTTGATGTCATCCATGGTCATGTGCCGCGCCCCCTTAATCAAGGAGGGATATTTCGCGATTTCAACCTGTGAACGAAGATCCAAAATCACCGGGTTCTCGCCGGACTCCTGTTTTTGGCGGAGTTCGTCAACGGTAACGCGCGCCATTCTCAGCTCGCGTAACAGGCGGTGCCGCTGGAAGAACTTGTAGCCAATATAAAGCGCGGCCAATCCGCCAAACACCGTCACGGCATCACCGCCCAGGCGGGCAAGCGCGTTGAGGATTTGTTCCAGTTGCCGGCTGAAGAGGACGCCCAGCAGGAGGAAACACCCCTCATGCAGGATGGCGCTTAATCCATCAAACAGAACAAATTGAGGGACGCTGGCACCGGCATTTCCCGCCAGTGGCGGCGCGAGGGTGCCCAGCCCGGGTATAAATTTTGCCGGAATGAGGCCGGGCAGCCCATAACGTGTGAATAAATTACTGGTTCGGCGAACACAGGAATCCGGCTCCAGGGAAACGCGGCACAGAAAACCGAGCACCTGAGCGCCATAATGGCGCCCCAGATAAAACCAAATCAGATCCGCCAGGAAGGAGCCGACCACGGCCACGCCGAGCGCAACCATCCAGTTCATTTTCCCCGCCCCCGCCAGGGCTCCGGCAGCCAACAGCCATGGCGCCGCCGGCAGGGGGGCGCCGATCTGCTCCACAAACACCACGGCAAACAAAACCACGGCCCCGTGCCGCACCAAAAACTCAAGGATATCGTTCATGGAATGTCTTCCGCCATTCGTTAAATCAACTCACCGGGGCAGCATCGCCCAAAGTGTCAGATGGGTCAATCCCCGCGCGCGCTTCATGGCTGAAAGGGGCGCATCTTCCAAGTGACACAGCCGGTCAGCATTGGGCTCCTTCCGCCCGTATTTTTGCAAAGAGGTACATCCGGTTCCGCGCCCGTCTGGCCCGCCAGAATCCGGTGGCGGCGGGGTTCCGGGCACGGGGCTGGGGGTGCGAGGTGGGGACGGGGCCCAGGCGGACGGTCTGAAAAACCCGCATTTTACGCTCTTTGAGTTCCATACCTGTAAAATTTTAAATCTTCAGCATCCCGACCGGTCCACAGTTGACACCTTCCCCCCCCCTGACGGTTTTATGAATTGGAAATTTGCGCTTGACTAATTACTATCTTTATAGTAGCTACTATGGAAGCAATATGAAAATCTCAACGCCCAAAGAACCTTCGCGGCTGGAAATGCAGGTGCTCGCCCTCTTGTGGGAGCGCGGGCCGGCCACCGTCCGCGAGGTGCAGGAGGCCCTGCCCGATGGCAAAACCCGGGCTTATACGACCGTGCTCACGGTGTTGCAGGTGATGGAGAAAAAGGGGCTGCTCACCCATGTCAGCCAGGGCAACACGCATGTTTACCAGCCCACCACCACGCGCCGCCAGACGCTCGGCCCGGTGTTGAAAAACCTGGTCCGCCAGCTTTTCGGCGGCAGCCCGGCGACGGCGATGCAGCATTTGCTGGCGGAATCCGAGGTGTCGCCGGAGGAATTGGCCAAACTCAAACAACTGATCGCCGAGCAGGAGGCGAAAAGCGCCACCCCCCGCGCGAAAGGGAAAAAATCATGAGCCTGCTGTTTTACTGGTTCGCCTCGCCGGGCTGGTTGCACTTGGTGGAGACGCTGTTGCACTCGCTGTGGCAGGGGGCGGGACTGGCGGTGGGATTGTTCTTCGGGTTGCGGTGGGTGTCGTCGCCGACTTGGCGTTACCGGCTGGCGTTGCTGGCACTGGCCGGGTTGGTGGCGGCCAGCCTGGTTACTTGGGGGGTGTTGCAGGCTCCCCACGGATCCCCGGCAGCACCGGACGGACACGCCCCGGCCATGACCGGGGTAACGGCGGCGGCGGTTGTGGCCGGCGGGACGAGTTCTTCCAGTACCGAATCGGGAGGGGCGGGGGACGCGGCGGACCCGGTGGCGGACCCGCCGCCGATGCCGTCGGTCCGCTGGTCGGCATGGCTGGCGGTGGTCTGGTTGCTGGGCGCGGCGGGGATGTTGGTGCGGGCGGGCTCCCAGGTGGCCGGGGCGGGACGGATGCGGCGCGAGGGCCGGCCGCTGACGGAAGGGCCGGTGCCGGCCATGCTGGAGCAACTCCAGCGGTCGCTGGGCCTGACGCGGCGCATTCGGCTGCTGGTCACGGACCGGCTGGCCTCGCCGGCGGTGGCGGGGGTGCTGGTGCCGGTGTTGATCCTACCGCTCACGCTGCTCACGGCCCTGACGCCGGAACAGCTTCGCTTTATCTTATTGCACGAACTGGCGCACATCCGGCGTGGGGATTATCTGGTCAACTTGTTTCAACTGCTGGTGGAGGCGCTGTGGTTTTTCAATCCGGCCGTGTGGTGGCTCAGCCGGCAAATCCGCCTGGAACGCGAGGCGTGTTGTGATGCGGTGGCCATTGAATTGAGCGGTGCGCCCGTGGAATACGCCCGCACACTGTTGCAGGTGGCGGAGCGGTATGCGGCGTTCGGGCCGGCGGCGGCCCCGGCCTTTGGCGGCCTGCGGGAACCCTCGAGTCTGGCCGAACGCATCCACCGCCTGCTCACGCCGGGACGGCGGCCGCGCCTGCGGCTCACCTGGCGGGCGATGATCGGGGCGCTCTTGGTGGGCGGGGCCCTGCTGGCGCTGTCCGCGCTGGGCACGCGCATCACCGTGGCGGCGATTCTGACGCCGCAACAGCGCATGGACCGCATTGAAAAACTGCTGGTGGAATCCGGCGAAGCAGTCACACCGGCGGACGAAACGTCCACGGATACGAGCATTGCCTTTTCCGGCCGGGTGCGGACGGAGGACGGCGGAACGCTGCCGAAATACTTTTGGGTCAATCAGGAATTGGTGGCACCCCACAACTCGAGTCACGGCACCGAGGAACTGGCAAAAAAGGACGGAGCGTTTAAAGGCACCTGCCGGGCCGGGCAACTGACGCTGAGCGTGGAAGTTCCGGGGTATGCCCCGTGCGTGGTCGGGCCGCTGAAGATGCGGGGCACCAACCCGGTCACCGGCCTCGAGCTGGTGATGCGGCGCGGGTTTGCCGTCACCCTGCAAATGGTGGACGCCGACTCCGGCACACCGCTGGCCAACGCGCAGGTGACCGTGGATTTTTCTTCCCAGACCAGCAGCAGCTTTGAGCGCCGCACGTTGATGACCGATTCCCGGGGCAATGCCCGGATGACGAACTGCGCCAATCTGCCGGCAACCCTCATCGGCAACGCCGAAGGCTATGAAATCGTCCAACAATCCTTCCCCACGCTGGCGCCGGATCAAACCCTGCGGCTGACCACCCGGCGCGGAAGGGAAACCACCGGCCAGATGCTGGACAAAACGACCGGCCGACCCCTGGCCGGCGCCACCCTCCAAATAATCCGGCAACAGGGGGCAAACGATTACTTTTATGATTGGGATTACCACCCGCTCATCCTCGCCACGAGCGACCCGGGCGGACGCTGGGTCACGACCGGATTGCAGTCGGATGCCCGTTACCGGCTGGGGGTGAAGTTTCCGGGGCATGAGTCAGTGGAGTTACGCGGGGTGCTGGCGGGCGAAAGCAACCTGGTGATCCGCCTGGGCCCCGAACTCATCATCCATGGCCGCGTCACCGGCAATGTCGGAGCGGCTATCGACCTCTACCACCGGCCGTTTATTAATTATTCCTTCATTGATCCGGAAGATAACGGCAGTTCCGGCTATCAAGCCCTGGGCCGGCTGACCAATGGGGTGATTTATTTTGAATTCACCAATCGCACGGCCGGGCCGGTGTCGGTGCAGGTGGGCGGCTACTCGGAGACCCGGATGGTGGACGCCCCGGTGGCGGACTGGCTGGTGGAGTTGACCAATCCGCCCGCCCCCTCGGTAAAGACCACCCCGCCGCTGCGCGACGTGGTGGTGCGGCTAAAGGCGGCGTCCGGCGTCGCGCCCCGGGGTGTGATCAACCTGGGAATGATCACCGACCCGAATCAACCTCATAATGTTAATATATATACCAATGTGCCGCTGCAGAACGGCGAAGCGCGGCTGGCCGCGCCGGTGGGCGCGAACCTGGGATGTTTGCCGGAGGAAAAAATACTGGGTTATCGGTTTGCCAAAGAGTTTTCCAACTGGACGAACATCCCGGCGGGGGAGGGTCCGCTGGTGCTTGACGTGCCGGTGATTCCCGCCGGGATCATCGCCGCCACCGCCCGGAATGCGGATGGCTCGCCGGCCGGCGGCGTGCTGTTCACGGTCCAAGAACGGAAACTGCTCCCGTGGATGCAGGGGAATAATAATATTTTTGGCCCGGGGGACCACTTCTCCGACAACGCCCCGCGCCAGTATCTCACGCCGCAGTTGCCCCTGGGTGGCACCTATGAAATCATTGGCCGGCGCGCCAATTCCTTTTGCACCAGCGGTCGTATCAAGCTGACGGAGGCGACCCCCTTCCCGGTGGTGGAACTGAAATTTCCGCCGGGCCGGGATCTTTCCGGCCGGGTACTCCTGCCCGGCGGTCAGCCGGCGCGCAATGCCACAGTGGACGGTGTGGCAACCGTGGATCATCTCAGCTTTGGTTGCGAAGCGGTCTTCACCGATGCGCAGGGCGAATTCCGGCTGGCGGAATGCTCCCCCATCCTGGGGCATTATACGCTGACGGTTTCCCAGCCCGGGTTCGTGGCGGAGCGGGTGAAAGTCAATTTCAACCGTCTGCCCGTAATCGTACAATTAAAGCCAGCCTTTAACCTGACCGGCCGGGTGGTCGAGGCGGCCACGGGCGACGCCATCCCCAATGCCTCCGTGAATGCCTGGGTGATGGACGGGGACGAGCGCTGGCCGCAGGTCACCACGCGCACGGATGCCGGCGGCCATTTTGAATTCAACACGCTCGGGGACGCCACCTACACCGTCACGGTTCCCGGCGCGGATAATGACTGGAATCATCCGACCACGTTCCGGGCCGGCGTGGTGACCCACCTGCTGCTCAAGGTCAAGCCGGAACCCGGCGGCGGACTCGTGGTCAGCCGGCCATAGCCCGGTGCCTGGCGCTGATTGCGTGGCGCGGTACCGGGATTGAAGTCGGGGGGGCGGCGGCGGGGCGATGGCGAGGTGCGGTAGCAGCCGGGGGGCATGGGATTCTGATGTGTCGGCTTTTTGCGTGAGGGACGGTTTTTTATTCAGAACCTCCTGACGGTTGTGTGGCTACGATCACCTCGGGATTCCGTTCCCCATGGCAGCGAAGGGGAGGAGGCTCTGATTTTCACCCGCCTGCAAATCGCGCCTTGAATGCCGGTGGAAATTGAGTTATTGAACGGACATGATATTGAAGGCCATTGTTCATCCGGCGGAAGAAGGGGGATTTTGGGCCGAGGTGCCGGCGCTCCCGGGCTGCCTCACCCAGGGCGAAACGCTGGATGAATTGCGCGCCAACCTGCACGAAGCCATTGACCTCTGGCTCTCGGTGGATGACCCAGTGACGACCGTCAATGCCACGGACACGCTTCTGGAGTTGACGGTGTGAAACAGGTTTCTGGGAAGGAGTTCATACGCATCCTGCAATCCCATGGATGGAGGCTCAGACGCATCAACGGCAGTCATCATATTCTCACCAAAGACGGGCATCGGGAACGGATCGTAATTCCGGTGCATGGCAACCAACCATTAAAACCCGGGTTGCTGAAACACCAGATGAAAATCGCTGGTTTTACCGAAGCGGATTTATAATTGAAATCAATTGTTCGATGCCCTGAGCCGATAACGGCACCGGGCTGGAAGTCGGAAACGCGGGGACTCCGGGGTTGGTTCTACGGTTGACCCGCTGCGGGTGAGACGCCCGCGCACCAAAGGCGACTCACCCCGGGGGCCAGGCCAGCGGGCGGCCGCCGAGAATGTGGCAGTGCAGGTGGGGCACGGTTTCACCGCCATCGCGACCGTTGTTGATCACCAGCCGGTAGCCGGAGGTTTCCAAGCCCAGTTCGCGCGCGACGGCGGCGGCTTTCAGGAGCAGGTTTCCCAGCAGGGCCTGGTCGCCGGCCCCGGCTTCGGCGATGCGCGGGACGGACTTTTTGGGGACAATCAACACATGCGTGGGCGCCTGCGGATGGATGTCGCGGAAGGCGAGGACCTCGGCGTCTTCATAGACGATGGCCGCCGGGATCTCCCGCGCAATGATTTTTTCAAAGAGGGTCTGGCTCATGGGCGGGGTTCCAACCGGGGCCGTTCACTCGACGACGAGGGCGCATTGGAGCTGTTCGCGGTCGGCGGAAAGACATTCGCGCAGGTAGCCCACAATCTGCTCCTGCAACCGGTCGCAGCGTTCGCTCCAGTGCCGGGCGCCGGCCAGTTGCTTGACACAGCCGCGCAGACCGCGAAACCGCAACAGCCGGGGCGACTGCCGCAACTGGCTGCGGAGTTCGTTCCGCAGGGCGGGAAAGAAGAACAATTCCAAGCTGCCGGCGGATTGGCAGGCGATCACCCGCAAATCGGCTTCCAAGATCTCCCCGGCGGCAACGGCGGCGACCGTGGCGGCGGTTGGCGGGTCGGCCTCCAGGGTGAGACCGAGTTGGCGCAGGACGCGTTCCAGGGCGATGGAAAATTCGCCCACGGTGACGGTATCGCGCATCAACTCTTTTTTGAAATAGTGAAACACCGACGCCGCCGCATGGTTCAACACCTCGGGATCCAGCAGCCGCTGCTGGCCGCCCGCGATCTCGACCGAGATCATTTCCGCCGAGCACGGAACGCTTTCGCCGGTGGCGAGTTGGAACAATAAACAATTGTCAATCAGTTGGATCATTGTTGGGCCTCGAGTTTTTTGACTTCTTGCACGAAGTCGGTGGCTTCCTGAAAGCGGCGGTAAACACTGGCAAAGCGCACATACGCCACATCATCAATGGTGCGCAGTCCGTCCATGACCATGGTGCCGATAAACTCGCCGGGCACCTCGTTTTCGAACTGGCCGGACACGGTCGCCACGATATGATCCACCAGGTCTTCCATGGCCTTGGGGGTCACCGGGCGTTTCTGACAGGCCTTCCGGATGCCGGAGAGCAATTTCTCCCGCGAGAATTCCTCGTGGCGGCCATCCCGCTTGAGCACCATCAAACCTTCGCGCTCGATTTCCTCGTAGGTGGTGAAACGTTGCTGACAGGCCAGACATTCGCGGCGGCGGCGGATGGTCGCGCCTTCCCGGGAGGCGCGTGAGTCCACCACTTTATCTTCCTGACCACCGCAATTGGGACAACGCATATAACCACTCGTAATTGTGGCTGCCTCTATCTATGACACAAAGGTTTGGGGTGTCAAGCGCGGATCGGGTTAAATTTGCGGAAAAGGGGCGGAACGAGGAAATCTCCCGCCGGCCTACCTGACAATGGCGGCGGCGATGGCATCCCCCATTTCCCGGGTGCCCACGCGGCGGGCGTGACTTTCCTTGGCACTGTAAATGTCCCCGGTGCGATTGCCGGCGAGAATGGCCTGCGTCACCGCTGCTTCGATGGCGGCCGCAGCGGCGGGCAGCGCCAGACTGTGGCGGAGCAGGAGCGCCCCGGACAAGATCTGCGCGATGGGATTGGCGAGGTTCTTGCCGGCAATATCCGGGGCCGTGCCGCCGGCCGGCTCGTAAAAACCAAACGTGTGTTCCCCGCTGGCCGCCCCCAGGCTGGCGCTGGGCAGCATGCCCAGGGAACCGGCCAGCGCGGCCGCCTCGTCGCTGAGGATGTCGCCAAACATGTTTTCACAGAGCAGCACGTCAAACTGCGTCGGACGCAACATCAGTTGCATGGCGGCATTGTCTACAAACATGTGTTCGAGGGTGACCCCGGGATATTGCTGGCCCACCCGGGTGACGACTTCCCGCCAGAGAATGCCGTTTTCCAAGACATTGGCCTTGTCAATACTGGTGAGTTTCCGGCGGCGCGCCCCGGCGGCTTGGAACGCCACATGGGCGATCCGCTCGATTTCCGGGGTCGTATAAACCATGGTGTCAATGGCGCGCCGGCCGCCGGGGATGTCCTCCGTTTTTTTGGGCTGGCCAAAATACATGCCGCCGGTCAGCTCCCGCACCACCAATATGTCAATACCCTCGCCCTGGCGCTCCACCGCCAGCGGGCAGGCGTGGGCCAGCGCTTTGGGCAGATGCACCGGACGCAGGTTGGCATACAACCAGAATTCCTTGCGGATGCGCAGCAGCGCGGCGCGCTCCGGGCGTTGCTCCTTCGGGATCGTCGGATCGCGGTCGGGCAGTCCCACGGAGCCGAACAGGATGGCGTCGGAGCTTCGGCACAGCGCCAGGGTGGCATCCGGCAGGGCCTGGCCCGCTTGGTCAATGCCCGCCCAACCCACCGCCGCCTCGGTGATTTCCAAGTGGAAGCCGAAGACTTTTTCCGTGGCGCGCAAAACCTTGAGGGCTTCCCGCATGACTTCCGGGCCGATGCCATCGCCCGCCAATGCCGCAATTTTGAATTGTTTCATGAATCTGGAGGCCAATTCTATTTTTTTTTGGCGGCGTGACAATGGGATTCGCTCGGGAATGGTCGGGGATTTTATTTGGCGGTCCGATCGAAATTGGAATAATCTCCGGGCGCATCGGTGAAAATTTCCAAACCCAAAACCACTTCGCCCACCCGGCTTCGGGAATTGCCACCGGACCCGCCGGTGCGCCTGATCGGGTGGCTGCTGGCACTGATTACCGTGCTGGTTTATCTGCCGGTGCAGTCGCATGAGTTCATCTACATTGATGATCCCGGCTATGTGACGGCGAATGCGACCGTTCAAAATGGGCTGAACTGGGCCGGCTTCAAATGGGCGTTCGTGGGCTGGCACGCCAGCAACTGGCATCCGCTCACCTGGTTGTCCCACGAGTTGGACTGCCAGTTGTTCGGACTGAATCCCGGGGCGCATCACCTGGTGAATGTGCTGTTCCACGCCGCCAACACGGGGTTGCTGTTTTTATTGTGGCTGCGGCTTACCAAAGCTTGCTGGCCCAGCGCGCTGGTGGCGGCGTTGTTCGCCTGGCATCCGTTGCATGTGGAATCGGTGGCCTGGGTGGCGGAACGCAAGGATGTCCTGAGCACCTTTTTTGGTTTGCTGGCGCTGCTGGCGTATGCCCGGTATGCGGAGCGGGCGGGCGGGCGGAGGGCGGTTTATTATGGCGCGAGTTTGACGGCGTTTGCCCTGGCCCTGCTGGCCAAGCCGATGCTGGTGACGCTGCCCCTGCTGATGTTGTTGCTGGACTTCTGGCCTTTGCGGCGCTGGCCGGAAGCCGGCCGGCCGCCGACGGTTCCGTGGCGGCTCATCCGGGAAAAATGGCCGTTTTATCTGATGGCGGCCGGGGTTTGCCTGGTCACGATTCTGGCGCAAAGCGGGGATGCGATCCGCACGTTTCAGCAGGTATCCCCGGAACTGCGATTGGAAAACGCCACCATGGCCGGGGCGCGTTATCTGGGCAAAATTCTCTGGCCCGTGAATATGGGGATGTTCTATCCGTTGCCCAGACATTATGCCGCCGGGGCGGTCTTGCTCTCGGCGGTCGTCCTGGCGGTGGTTTCCCTGATGGCCTGGCGCGGGCGACGGAGCCATCCCTGGCTGATAACCGGCTGGCTGTGGTTTTTGGTCATGTTGCTGCCCGTCATTGGTCTGGTGCAGGTGGGGGAACAGTCCATGGCCGACCGTTATACTTATCTGCCCGCCGTGGGTTTGTTCGTGGCGGCGGTCTTCGGCCTGGCCCGGGCGCGGGAAAAATTCCGCTGGCCGGTCCGGCCGTTGGTCATCGCCGCCATCCTGATTCTGGGTGGGTGCGTGGCGGTGACCGAGCATCAACTCGCTTATTGGCGCAACTCGGAAACCCTGTTTCTACACACGCTGGCGGTGACCACGGACAACGGCAAGGTGCACACGATGCTGGGGGAGATGTATGAAGCACAGGGGCGGGCCGAGGAAGCCCGGCAGCAATATCTGGCCGTCCATGCCGCCTTGCCCGAGACGTATCTTAATGTCTCTGAAACCCGGCCGACCAGCCTGGCCGAAGAACAGTTGCTCTATGGCCAGGACGCCGAACGCGGCGGTCGCCCCGACCAGGCCGTGGTCAATTACCGCGAAGCGCTGCGGCTCGATCCCAACCTCGTGGCGGCCCACAACAATCTGGCCAACCTCTTGGACGATCAAGGCCGCCCCGCCGAGGCGCTGGAACATTATCAGGCGGCCGTGCGGCTGCAGCCGGACGCTCCGCTGGTGCATGAGAATTTGGGCACCGAACTGGTCAAATTCGGGCGGTTTGACGACGCCATGAGTGAATACCAAACGGCCGCACGTTTGGATCCGGCCAAGCCGCAGCCCTTCTATCTCATGGGCAAGGCCTGGCTCCGGCACGGACAAAGCGGGGCGGCGGTGACCGCGTTTCAAAAGGCCTTGAGTGTGGATGCCAATGACTGCCCGAGCCTGGTGTATCTGGCGCGGGTGCTGGCCTCCGATCTCAGCCCGCAAAACCGGGATGGCCCCCGCGCGGTGTCTCTGGCCGAGCAGGCGAACCGCCTGACCGGCGGCAACCAGCCCTTTATTTTGGGCACTCTGGCCATGGCGTATGCGGAAGCCGGGCGTTTCGAGGACGCGCGCAAAACGGCCCGCACCGCCCTCACCCTGGCGGCCGACGGCGATGGCAAAACCATCGCCGACCTGCGCGGGCAACTGCAACTTTACGAGGCGGACCAACCCTTTCGGAAGGCGTTCACCATTCCCCCCGCCGCCGGCCACCCATGATGCTGCCTTATAAAATCGCCACCTTGATATACGCCTTCAACGAGGCGGATGAAGTGCTGTTGCTGGAGCGGGCCGCAGAGCCCAACCGGGGCTTTTGGAGTCCGTGCGGCGGCAAATTGAAGACCGAACTGGGCGAGTCGCCCTATGCCTGCGCCTGCCGCGAGGCCGGGGAGGAAACGGGCGTTCAGCTCACCGCCACCGACCTGCACCTGACAGGATTGATCAGTGAACACGGCTATCAGGGCCAAACCCACTGGCTCATGTTTTTGTTTGAGGTCAAACCGCGCCTGCGCTCCCTGCCCCCGCCCCACCGCGAAGGCCGGTTCCAATTCTTCCCCCGCTCCACGCTGGCGGGGTTGCACATCCCGCAAACGGACCGGGAACGGATCTGGCCGTGGTTCTGGCAACATCGCGGCGGATTTTTTGCCGCGCACTGCCATTGCCATCCGGACGGACGCAATGATTGGACGTTGGAGGCTTCCGTAGTGCGAACTTGGGGAAATTCCAAGCCCCAAAGCCCAAACTCCAGGGAAACATCAAATGCCAATGATCAAACCGGTGATGCCTGATTCCGTTACTGGTTCTACCAATGCCCCCAACCAGGCCTGCACCTTCTAGGCAGCTTGCGCAAGCCGTACCGCAGGTTTCCAACCTGCTGTATCGCCGATTTCCAAATCGGCAGGCCGTCCAAGGATCGAATGCGACAGCTTGCGGTGCAGCCTGCGGGTTTGTCCCGCAGAGCCGGGACGCCCTGCGGGTGCTGATTTAGGAAGAAACTTTCCTCAGACGGGCGACTGAGGCATTGGATCGGGCTTTCAGCCCTTGGTTATTCTTTGGGCACGGAACCTGGGGCGAGGGCCCCAGGCTGGTATAAAGTCGGGCCTTTGGCCCTGAACGCAACTGGCTAAGGATGGGGGCAAGATCGTTTTCAAGCCGGGGGAGGCGAAGGGGTGTTATCCAGTGATTCATGGGTGGGGGCGCATCTTGACATTGCCCTCGTGGCGCAGGTTTCCAAACCTGCCGGATCGCCGATTTCAAAATCGGCGGACTATCCGAAGTTCAAAGGCTCTCCCCGGTTCAATGGCCTGCGGGTTTGGAAACCCGCGATACAGCAGACTTGGAAGTCTGCGGCACTTTGCGTCCGGTCGGTGGAAACCGGGGCAGCGGATGAGAAGCGATGGGACAATCCCCCCGTTAATAACCGGCGGCTGGGGAATCGTCGTCGGTGAGTTGTTTCATGGCGGCCTGGACGCGCTGGTAATCCGGCAGTTCACCGGGGGCCAGATCCTGGCTGTAATCCACAAAAACCTTGGGCACCGCCCAGCGCCAGTGTTCGACATGGCCGTCGGCAAACGACACGTTGGCGGCCTGGTGATGCCGGCTGGAGGGCAGGTCCCACCAAATGTCCGGTTCAAAATAGGGCGAACCGACCGGCGGATTGCCAAACTCGGCGTCCAGGATGCAGTTCGAGTCTTCATCAATCAGCACAAATAAATTACTGGGCACGGGCGAGCGGATTTGCGTGAACTTGGCCCACATGGGGAGGTAGAGGGAGATATTGGTGTCATACCCGGGATATCCATTGACGGACTGGCTCATGTTATAGCTGCGCCAGCGCAGTTGGGGCAGCAACTGGCCGTCGGGCGTTTGCAGCACGGACTGGTCGGCGGGGCAATGGTAGATCGGCAGGGATTTGTTGTAGGGAAACAACAAGCCGTTCACGATGTTGGAGGGGTCCAACTCGGTGGCGGCATCCAAATCCGGCAGCCACGACACGCCTTGTTCGGGGGTGCCCACGGGCCCGCTGCTGTCAATGGTCACGACGGAATTGTTCGGGACGGGGAAGTCGTTGTTGTCGCCGATGTAGAGTTGCCAGCACAGGGAGAGTTGCTTCAGGTTGGCGATGCAGTTGAGGTTGCGGGCCTGGTCTTTGGCCCGGGCCAGGGCGGTGGTCAGCAGGGCGGCCAGGAGGCCGATGATGGCCATGACCACCAGGAGTTCAATGAGCGTGAAGGCGTTCCGCCCCCGTGCGTCCGGCGGACGGCATCCCGGGCGGAGTTGGCAAGTCATGCTCATGATTTGTATAAGACTATAAAATAGCCGCTGTGGAGTGAATTGCCACCGGAAATTTTCCGCCGGGCGGCAAGATGCCGCCCGCTACGGCAGGCGGGACGCCCACCGCCACCCCAAAGCCGGCGCATGCTGACCGTTGCCTTTGAAAACCATCAATAAGTGTAAGGTGCAGGGCCGGGTGGGCCCCCTTCAATAATTGGCGGCTTGGGAATCGTCGTCGGTGTATTGTTTCATGGCCGCCTGCACGCGCTGGTAATCCGGCAGCTCGGCCGGGGGCACATATTGGGGGAAACTGGAAAAAACCTTGGGCACCGCCCAGCGCCAGTGCTCCACATGGCCGTCGGCAAACGACAGGTTGCCCGCCTGATGATGGCGGCTGGAGGGCAGGTCCCACCAATAGCCATCATCCCAGGAGCCCACCGGCGGATTGCCAAACTCGGCGTCCTGGATGCAGTTCGAGTCTTCATCTATCAGCACAAACAGGGCGCTGGGCACCGGCGAGCGGATCTGGGTGAACTTGGCCCAACGGGGGATTTCCTGCTCAATCATTGCGTCGGTGGCGGGCGACCCATCGGCCGACTGGCTCATGTTGTAACTGCGCCAGCGCAGTTGGGGCAGCAACTGGCCGTCCGGCGTTTGGAGCACGGACTGGTCGGCGGGGCAATGGTAGATCGGCAGGGATTTGTTGTAGGGGAAGAGCAGTCCGTTCACGATGTTGGACGGGTCCAGCTCCGTGCTGGCGCTCAAGTCGGGCAGCCACGACAAGCCGGTTTCATCCGTGCCCCCCACGACATCCACGGAATTATTGGGGACGAGAGAGTCGTTGTTGTCGCCGATGTAAAGTTGCCAGCACAGGGAGAGTTGTTTGAGGTTGGCAATGCAGTTGAGGTTGCGGGCCTGGTCTTTGGCCCGGGCCAGGGCGGTAGTCAGCAGGGCGGCCAGGATGCCGATGATGGCCATGACCACCAGGAGTTCAATGAGCGTGAAGGCGTTCCGTCCCCGTGCGTCCGGTGGAGGGCGCCACGGCCGGAGTTGGCAGGCGGTGCTCATGAGGTATGCAAGACCATAAAATACCCGCTGCGGGAGAAATTGCCACCGGAAATTGAGGCGCGCTGGTTACCCCGTGGCTCCGGGGATGGTGGTAAGGGCCGGGGTGATTTGCGTCGGCCGGGCGAGTCTCCGCCGGGGGCGGCGACCGCACGAACTGGTGGGGCTTGAGCGGGTTGGAGGAGGATTGGGTTGAAATCCTGAACCTCACCGGCATGGGTTTCCCAAGAGCAAATGGGAATGAGTAAGGTTTTTCCTTAAAGCGATAAGGGTTTAAGCTATCACCGTATCGGAATCCCCCCAATTGTTGCGAGCGGACGGTTAGCTTAAATTGCCCTCATGGAAACAAATATTGTCAGTCGCCCGAACCCCGCCGAGGCCGCGGCGCCCAATCCGTTCCGCCCGGATATTGCCGCCGCCAACGGCAACGGCCATGACACCGGCAACCTCAACCGCTCGCTGGTCAACGCCCTCGTCAACTCGAAGGTGTATCGCGATTACGCCCGTTCGTTTGGGGACATCACCGGCATGCCGCTGGCCCTGCAGCCGGTCGAGACCTGGCAGTTGCCGCACCACGGCGGGCGGCACGAAAACCCCTTCTGTGCGATGATTTCGCGCACCAGCCGGGCCTGCTCGGCCTGTTTGCAGTCGCAGGAACGCCTGTGCGCGCAGGCCGCCCGGGAACCGCAGACGGTCATGTGTCCGCTCGGGCTGTGTGACACGGCGGTGCCCGTGCGCATGAGCGACCGGCTGATCGGTTTCCTCCAGAGCGGGCAGTTTTTCCGCAAGAAACCGGATCAGAAGCAATTTGAACAGATGTATAAACTGCTGAAGGAATGGGGGTTGGAACTGGACCGCAATAAATTGAAAGAGGCCTATTTTGCCACCCAGGTGGTTTCCCCCGCCCAGCAAAAGGCGGCGCTCAAGCTGCTCGAGATTTTCTCGCAGCACCTGGCGCTGTTGAGCAACCAGGTGTTCATCCAGCAGGAAAACGCCGAACCGCCCGTCATCAAGAAGGCGCGCGATTACATTCAGGAGCACCAGGGGGAAAAGCTCTCGCTGGGCCAGGTCGCGCGCGCGGTCAACATGAGCACGTTTTACTTCTGCAAAACCTTCAAGAAAATCACCGGCATCAATTTCACCGACTACCTGTCACGCGTCCGGATCGAGAAGTCAAAAAACCTGCTCCTCAACCCCAATTTGCGCGTCAGTGAAATCGCCTTCGAGGTCGGGTTCCAGTCGCTGACGCACTTCAACCGGGTCTTCAAGAAGATTCTCGGCCAGTCGCCCACTGAATACCGGGATAAGCTGCTGGCCCACTAACTCCCAACGGGCAATTTGTGGGGCGGACCGGACAACGGGCGGTGCGAAAACCGGCGTTTGCAGTTGGCAGCGGCGGCAAAGTTCATGATAGTCTCTTCCTCCGCGAGATGAACGACTACCGCAAAATGTCCCGGGCGGCCCTGCTGGAATGGATTGCCCAAGCCCGGGTCCGGCAGACGGTGAGCACCCGGCGACGGAAAGACCAGGCGGCGGCGGTGCTCGGTGACAGCGAGGCGCGGCTGCAGGCCATCTTGGAAACGGCGGTTGAGGGCATCATCACCATCAGTGAGTCAGGCGTGATCGAATCTTTTAATCTGGCGGCGGAAAAAATGTTCGGCTACCCGGCCGCCGAGGTCATTGGGCAGAACGTCACCCTGCTGATGCCCGCGCCGCACCACGCCCGGCACGACGGTTACCTGGCCAATTACCGCCATACCGGCCACGCCAAAATAATCGGCCTCGGGCGGGAAGTCACGGGCCGGCGCAAAAACGGCGTGATTTTCCCCCTGGATCTTTCCGTGAGCGAAGTGAAACTGGCCGGGCGGCGGATCTTCACCGGTTTCGTGCGCGACATCACGGCGCGCAAGCTGATGGAAAAGGAAATTCTCGAAATCAGCGAGCGTGAGCAGCGCCGCATCGGCCATGACCTGCACGACGGCCTGTGCCAGCATCTGGCCGGCATCGAACTGATGTGCCAGGTGCTGGCGCAAAAGCTGGAGCGCCGCTCCCGGACGGCGGCGGAGCGGGCGGCGGAAATCGCCAAAAACGTGCGCGAAACCATTTCCCAGACGCGCGCGCTGGCGCGGGGGCTTTCGCCCGTCACCCTGGAGGCGGAGGGGCTCATGTCCGCCCTGCAGGAACTCGCGGAGAACACGGGGAAAATTTTCCGCGTGAGCTGCCGCTTCCACTGCCCGGCCCCGGTGCTGGTGCGGGACCAGACCGTCGCCACCCACCTGTTTCGCATCGCGCAGGAAGCCGTGTCCAACGCCGTCCGGCACGCGAAGAAAGTGCGCGTCATCACCCTTGAATTGAAAGCGGAGCCGGAACGGTTGATCCTGAGCGTGGCCAATGACGGCGCGGCCTTCACCGCCACCGCCGCGTCCGCCCGGAGCCGGGGCATGGGCTTGCGGATCATGCAATCCCGCACCGGCATGATCGGCGGTTCGCTGGCCATCGGCCCCCACCCGGCGGGGGGCGGCACCCTGGTGACCCTGTCCGTCCCGCACCCACTCCCGACGTCAAAACCATCCCATGGCCGGTAAAAACAAAGCCACCGCCAAGCAACTGCTCATCGTGGACGACCACCCCATGATGCGCACGGGGCTGGCGCAGTTGATCGAGCACGAGCCGGACCTCCAGGTCGCGGCCGAGGCCGGCAACGCACGCCAGGCGCTCGACGCGGTCATCAAGCTGAAACTCGATTTGATCCTGCTCGACATTTCCCTGCCGGACAAAAGCGGATTGGAACTCATCAAGGACATCCGGGCCTTGAAGCCGGGCGTTTCCGTGCTGGTCGTCTCCATGCACGATGAGACGTTGTATGCCGAGCGGGTGCTGCGGGCCGGGGCGCGCGGCTACATCATGAAACAGGAGGGCGGCAAACGCTTTCTGCAGGCCATCCGGCGCGTGTTGGATGGCGGCGTGTTTGTAAGTGAAAAAATGTCCGCGCGCATCCTGGAAATCTTCTCCGGCCGGCAAACCGGGAAAACGGACTCGCCGCTGGCGAACCTTTCGGACCGCGAGTTTGAAGTCTTCCAACTGATTGCGCGTGGCGGCGACACCCGCGAGATTGCGCGGCAACTGCGCCTGAGCGTCAAGACCGTCGAGGCGCACCGCGTTCACATCAAGGAAAAGCTCCAATTGAAAACGGCCACGGATTTGGTGCGCTATGCGGTGCACTGGATCGAGACCGAGGGCAAGACCTGAACCGGGCGGGATCAAAATGGGCGCGCAGATCCCCGTGCCGGCCACCCGCCTCACGGCGAAGCAAGCGGGTTGGGTGCTGGACTGCCCGCCGCATGAACATGCCCGTCCTAAAGCACTGCAGACTTCCAAGTCTGCGGTCTCGCATCCCGCTCTGCGGGACAAACCTGCCGGCCGTTGAACCCGGTGGGGCTTAGGATCTTCGGATAATCCGCTGATTTGGCAATGGGTGGTCCGGGGGCAGTGAGGTTGCGCCCCGGGCCTGCGGGCCCGGCTGGGCCCCATCCCCGGCTCGACAGCCGGGCTCCCGGTTGTTAGCTTGGAGCCATGAATTTTCTCATCACCGGCGGGGCGGGATTCATCGGTTCCCATGTGGGCGAACGCCTGCTGCGCGACGGCCATTCCGTTTGGGCCTTCGATGACCTGAATCCCTTTTACGATCCCCAGTTCAAACGCCGCAACCTCCGGGATCTCCAGGCCCTCGCCAAGCCCTTTGAATTTCATCACGGCGACATCACCGACCGCGCCGCCCTGGACGCGCTGTTTGCCGAAGTGAAGTTTGACCAGGTCATTCATCTGGCGGCCCGCGCCGGCGTGCGCCCCAGCCTGGCCGACCCCGCCCTGTATCAGCGCGTGAATGTCGAGGGCACCGTGAACGTCCTCGAGGCCGCGCGCCTGCATGGCGTCAAAAAAATCACCATCGCCTCCTCCTCCTCCGTGTATGGCGTGAACTCCAAAACTCCGTTCACCGAGACCGACCCCATCTTCTCGGCCGTGTCGCCCTATGCCGCCAGCAAGCTCGCCTGCGAATCCCTCGGTCACGTCTGGCATCATCTCTACGGCCTGGATGTCGCCATGCTCCGCTTCTTCACCGTTTACGGCCCCCGCCAGCGCCCCGACCTGGCCATCTACAAATTCGCCCGGCTCATCCTCGCCGGCCAGCCCATCCCCGTGTTCGGCGATGGCGGCACCGCCCGCGATTACACCTTTGTCACCGACACCGTGGATGGCGTGCTCGCCTGCACCCGGAAGGAAATCGGGTATGAAATTTTCAACCTCGGCGAATCCCAGGTCGTCACCCTGAGCCGGATGATCGAACTGCTGGAAGCCGCGCTCGGCAAAAAAGCCGTCATTGACCGCCAGCCCCTGCAACCCGGTGACGTGCCCATCACCTACGCCAACATTGACAAAGCCGGCGCGCAACTCGGTTACCATCCCCGTGTCAAAATCGAGGAGGGCATCCAGCGCTTCGCCGCCTGGGTGAAAGCCAGCGAGTTTTAAGCGCCGGTCTGAAATTCAAAGGGGCCTTTCAATTTTCAGACCGGCACTTAAACGAATCTGGTTCCCCAACCTTGACACACAGATGTAACAATGTGGAAATTGTTCAAACTCCGGTCGTCTGCTAAACCTTAGGGGAACAGTGGGACAGGCTTCCAACCTGTCGGATCCAACGCGCCCGGGCGGGCCGTTCCGAGTTGTTGGCGATCAACTTCCACCCTGATCAAAAACACAATGAAATTGAGACGGCTATTTCTTTTGGCGGTGGGGGGTCTCCTTTTGGCCCTGCCGGGGCGGCTGCCCGCCCAGACTTGGACCGCCACCAATATCTTTAATAACTGGACCTCGCTCGCCATGACCGCCGACGGCGGCAAAATCGCCGCCGATTCTTTCCTGGGCGGGATTTACACCTCCACCGATGGCGGGACGAATTGGCTGGAAGTCGCCGCCCCCGATCCCCTTCACTGGTCCGTATTGGCCGCCGCCACCAATGGCGGCAATCTGGTGGCGGCCTTTTATGGCGGTGGCCTTTACACCTCCGCCGACTGGGGCTTGCACTGGCTGTCCTCGGCGGCACAAACGGATGATTGGAACTGCCTGGCCGCCTCTTGGGATGGCACGCAACTCGTGGCCGGCACCAGCCCGGGCGAGCTATACACCTCCCATGATTCCGGCGCGACCTTCACCAGCCGGCTGCCCCAAAATAAATTTTACCAGGCCATCGCCGCTTCAGCGGACGGCGGCAATTTGGTGGCCGTGGTGCAGGGTGGCAACATTTACCGGTCCACCGACGCGGGCGAAACCTGGGCCGCCACGCCCGCGCCTTCGGCTTATTGGTCGGGCATTGCCGCTTCCAGTAACGGGGTGTTTTTAGCGGCGGCGGTTCAAGGCGGCGGCATCTATACTTCCACCGACGCCGGCACCACCTGGACCCTCACCCGCGCGCCCAGCACCAACTGGGACGCCATCGCTTCCTCAGCGGATGGCAGCCAACTGGTGGCCGTGGTGGATTCCGCCGGTGGTTTAATCTATTCCTCCACGAATTCCGGCGCCAGTTGGACCCCCAATGCCGTGCTGACCCCCACTGAATATGGGTCCGCTGTCACGGCCTCAGCCGATGGCACCCGCCGAGTGGCGGCGGCCAATGGCGGCACCGGTTCCGGCGGGGGCTTGATCTACCTCTACACTGGGACGGGTTGGGTGGCGTCCACCGCGCCCCGCACCAATTGGACGGCCCTGGCCGCCTCCACCGATGGCAGCATGTTTGCCGCCGCCGTCTCCGGCGGAGTGATTTATACGTTTACCGATTTTGGAGATCATTGGACCGCCCAGGGCGGCTCGATCAGTTCGTCACCCGGACCGGAATACTTATACACGACCAATATCACCGCCATCACCAATAGCATCACCAAAACCAAATCTTCCACGACCAATATCTTCACCAATACGGTCATCACCTGGACCACCAACCTCGTCGCCAGCCCCAGTCAATACTGGTCCGCCATCGCCTCCTCCGCCGACGGCTCCAGACTGGTGGCCGCCGGGGCCAATGGCGGCATCTTTACCGCCAGCAATTCCGGCTCGCTCTGGGTGTCGAACGGGGTGCCCTGGCAGATTGCCGACGGCGAGATCCCCACCACCACCAATTCCCTCTGGGAAACGCAGGGCTGGGTCTGGACCTCGAACAACGTCCCCAACCAGGATTGGTCCGCCGTGTATTCCTCGCCGGACGGCAACACGCTGGTGGCCCTGGCCCGGGCGGGTTGGTCCTATAAATCCACGAATGGCGGCGTCACTTGGGCCGCCTTGAGCACCCCGTATGATTTCTGGCAGAGCGTCGCCGCCTCGGCTTCCGGCAGCAATCTGCTGGCGGCCTCCCAAAACGGTTACGTGTACCAGTCCGCCAACGCCGGCGTTTCCTGGAGTGAACTCGCCCTGGTGCCGGGGGGCACCAATGTGATCAGCAGCGATGCGTTTAATTTCAGTGTTATCTACACCAATTTGAACCGGCAGGGGACTGACACCAATCTCTTCATCACCAACGCCTTTGGCCCGCTCGTCGCCATCCCCAGCCTGGCCATTTCCAATAATCTGGCGGTTTCCAGTCAGGGCTTGTTTATCACCAATGCCGTGGGGTTCAGTTTGAACAGCATCCTCACCAACATCTCCGACACCGGCACCAACTTCAGCACCAACGTCATCAGCGCCCTGCTGGGCGTCAACCTTCAGGGCAGCAATGTGTTTGCGCTCAGTCCCGTCAGCGCCGATGCGCTCGGGAGCGGCACCCTCGGCAAAGTCGTCCTCCTGCCCGGGGTGAGTTTCACCAATGTGGCGACCGACCAAGTGGCCATTCCCGATGCCACCGGCCGGTTCAATTCCAACGGCGTGGTCAACGTCAGTCTCACCAATGTCTTCAGCTCCGCCCTGCTCATCACCAACGTCCAAAACATCACCGTCTCCAATGTCCTCAATATCCGGGTGGCCATCGCCAATGTTCGACAAACCTGGTCGGCCGTCGCCTCATCCGCGGACGGCTCCCATCTGGCGGCGGCGGTCAATGGCGGCCCCATTTTCGTCTCCACCAACTCCGGCGTCACCTGGCAGGCCTCCGGTGCGCCGTCCGCCAATTGGAACACCCTCGTCATGTCCGCCGATGGCCGCCAATTAACCGCGACGGTTAACGGCGGCGGCCTTTACTCCTCGCCTGATTCCGGCGTGACTTGGGAAGCGGAAACCAATTTGCCGGAGGCCAATTGGAGCGCGGTGGCGACCTCCGCCGACGGGGCCCAAGTGGTGGCGGTGGTGCGCGGCGGCGTGATTTATACCGCTCAAAACCCCCTGCCCGGCCCGCAGACCCTCCCGTCACCCACCCCGCTCCCGGCCTTGCATATTCAGTTGACCCCGGAGGGCGTGGTGCTCGCCTGGCCCGCCAGTGTGACCAATGCGGTCTTGCAGCAGAACCTCACTCTGTCGGGAACCCATTGGACCGATTCACCGGTCACCCCCATCGTCACCAATGGACAATATCAAATGACGCTGCCCGTGACCAACAACCAGTCGCTCTACCGACTGCGGAGTCAATGAACCCGGCCTCCTTGTTTATGCATCAAAAATTGATGAACCACCGCTGGCAATCATGGGCCCGCCGGTCGCACTCTTTCGCTCCGCGCATCCGCCCAAGCTTGACTTTTTTAAAAGGCGGCTTATGTTGCCCGCAACTTATGGGAGTAGATTTTAAACCGTCATCCATCCCCCGCTTAACCGCCGTGGTTGGGGTTGCCATCCTCATTCAGACCGGAGCCTCCCCTGCGTGGGCGCAGAGCGCCGTTTACGAAGCGACGGGCGGTTTCACCACGCTGAGCGGGGCGTCGGAATTGTTGCCGCCGGGAGTGACCCAGGGGTCAACCTTCACCGGGCAGTTCAACTTCAATACCACGGGTTACACCGAGCAAGCCGGATCCCCCGGGGAGGTGTTCACCCTGCCCGCGGCGAGCCTCATTGGCAATTTCATCAACGGCCTGTTGGATACGGAATTCACTTACACGGGACTGACCCTCGATTTTTCCGCCAACCCGTCGGGCGGAACCTCCGTGGCGATCAACGCATGGGATGCCAACAGCGCGTTTACCCTCAGTTACACCGGCGGGGCCGCCCCGGATAACAGCCTGGCGAGCGTGGAGAATTTCTTGAATGCCGGCTATTATTCGGCAACCGGGGCCGGCAGTTCGGCGCAATTGACCTATGTCAATCCACTGCCGGACGGCCCGTCGGGCGTCGCCACCGGCGACCTCGGTTCTTTTATGCCCGTGCCCGAGCCGCGGGTGGATGGGCTGCTCGCGTTGGGGGCGGCGCTATTGGCCTTGAAGGCCCGGCGCAAGCCTGGGTTGCCTGACCGGGCGCCGACGGTCGCGCCCGGCAAACGTTAGTCCGGCACAAGGTTCCGCCGGGGAGCGCGCCCCCGCAGTTTGGTTTCACGACGGGTATCGGCATGGACGGCGGTTCGGGCGGTTGAATTCCAAAATAGATGCGGAGTAAATTCCGCGCTTGGATCGAGTCGAACCACGACCTCGGCCAACCGCCGTTCCTCGACCGGTAATCCGGCCATGCCCTGATCCGCATGGCATCAGGGCATGCCCAAGCCAACCAGATCTTCCCAACCACGGACGATTTTTAACCCCGGCGCAACTCGGCGGCCCCGCCCCGCCCCAAATTTTCGGGATTGAATTCGTTTCCCAATTCCATTACATAACCCGCCCGATTTTTTCGGGGGCGCCCGCAGGGGCGGTTTTTAAGGTGACCACCCAAACGATGGAACGACCATGAATGATTTGCAGAAAGAAATAAATGAGCTGAAGGAGTTCATTGTGGATTTGAAGGCCGACCGCACGGCGGCCAAACAGAAGGAAAAGGCCGAGGCCTGGACCAAATACGTCTCGCTCACCATTGTGATCATCGCCGTGATCGCGGCGGTGGCGTCCCAAATGAGCGGCAAATACGGCAGCCGGGTGCAAATCTGCCAGTTGCAGGCGTCGGATAACTGGTCGTTTTACGAATCCAAATCCATCAAAGAGCACTTGGATGAATCGGCCCTGGTGCAACTCCAGCAAAGCGGCAACACCAACCTCCCCGCCGTGGCGGCGCACATCAAGAAACTGGCCGCCAACCTGGTCAAATACGACGCCGATAAAGCGGACATTCAGGCCAAGGCGAAGGATTTTGAAAAGAAACGGGACGAAGCCTCCGCCCGGGGCGGCCGCATGGGGCTGGCGGTTTCGATTTTGTCTGTCGCCATCGCCACCGCCTCCATCTGCACGGTCACCAAGAAGAAGCCGTTGTGGTTCGTCGCGATGATCATGGCGGCCATGGCCGTGGCCGAGATGCTGGCGGCCTGGCTTAGTTGAAGGAAAACATTTGAAATTTGCTGTTTGGCCGGGGGGAATTTCCTGTAATTTGGGGGCTGGTATTTGAATTTGTCAAAATGGCCCATATTCACGAAAAAATTGATTTCACCGTCGCCATCTTCGTGGTGAGCGCGGGGAAAGTCCTGTTGATCCATCATCGCAAGCTGAACCAATGGCTGCCGCTGGGGGGGCACATTGAACTGGACGAGGATCCGGAAGTGGCCGCGCTCCGCGAGGCGCGCGAGGAAAGCGGCCTCGAGGTCGAATTGCTGGGCGAACGCCCGCCCACCACCTCGCCCGGGACCCGGGCGCTCATCGCCCCGCGTTTTCTGGACATCCACCGCATCAACGCCACGCACGAGCACATCGGCATGATCTATTGGGCGCGCCCGCGCCACGGCACCGTGACCCTGGCCGCCGATGAGCATCATGCCATCCGCTGGTGCGACCCGGCGGATTTGGAAACCCTGCAACCGCCCCTGTCGGCGGCGGTGAAATGGTATTGCCACCAGGCCCTCGCGGAGATCGCCCGCCAGCCATGACCGGGCCGCAGAAATTCCGGGCCACCTGTTACACCCTCGAAGGACTCAACTCCTTCGCGACGGTGATTTATTTCAATTACCTCTATTTCTTCTTCCGCCACACCTTTGGCTTCGACAACAAGCACAACCTCGCGCTGGCGGCGGGCATCGGCGTGGTTTACACGTTTTGCTCATGGCAATCCGGCCGGCTGGCGGCCCGGTATGGTTACTTTACGGCGTTGAAGCTGGGTTTTGGACTGATGGCCGCCGGTTTGCTCGTCGGGGCGCAACTCCACACGGCCGCCGGCGTCATCGCCACCGCCTGCGTGGTCAATGCGGGTACCTGCCTGATTTGGCCGACCATCGAAGCCATGGTCAGCGAGGGGGCCGTGGCGGCGGATGCCGTGGGCCTTTACAACATCACCTGGGCGGCGACCAATGCGGTCGCTTATTTCATCGGCGGCACGCTCATCGAGCAATGGGGCTACCGCAGCCTCTTTTATGTGCCGCTGGGCCTGATGCTGCTGCAATTGGGGATTGTGTTCTGGCTCCAAACCCTGCCGGCACCCCATGATCGGCCGGCCCCGGCCGGGCCGCCGGCCGCCGGAGAGGCCCGCTCGGCCCCGGACCGGACGTTATTCAAACAAATGGGGTGGCTGGCCAACCCCTTTGCCTACATCGCCATCAACACCCTCCTGGCGGTGATGCCCGGCCTCGCCGCCAAATTCCAGCTTTCCCCAATGCTGGCGGGTTTTACCTGTTCCCTGTGGTGCTTCGTGCGCCTGGGCATGTTTGTCTTCCTCTGGCTCTGGCCGGGATGGCATTACCGGTTCCGCTGGCTGGCCACGGCGTTTGGATTGCTGGTGGCCTCCTTCACCACCATCCTGACGGCCCCCAGTCTGCCGCTGTTGTTGGCCGCGCAAATCGTGTTTGGCGGGGCGATCGGGCTGATTTACTATTCCTCGCTGTTTTACTCGATGGATGCCAGCGACACCAAGAGCGAACACGGCGGCATACACGAGGCGGCCATCGGCCTGGGCAACTGCCTCGGTCCGGGGCTGGGGGCGGTTTCCCTGCAATACCTGCCGCAACACCCCAACAGCGGGGCGATGGCCGTGAGTGTGCTCCTCCTGTGCGGTTTCGGCGGCTTGTTCGCCCTGCGCCACCGCGCCCGGCTTTTTCAAAAATAATCCTCAAGTTCCCCGACCGACCGCCGATAGCCAATTGTGGGAAAAGTATGACTGCGTCCGGCCGGTGGAATGGCGGCCCCAGTCATTCGTTTTCCGCCCTTAGATCCCAGGTTCCGAAGCGCCACGGATGAATCATTCGTTTCGGGGGGGACGGCCGGGCGGAAAAGGCCGGTGGGTGTGAGCCGATGGTAGCGGGAAGTATTGAATTGGGGAACGGACGCGAGCCAAACGCCGCTTTTCGCGAATGTGACTGAATAAAAATAAGTGCGAATGAGAAATCATTCGTAAAACCGCCCCGCTTATGAAAAACATGACCAAAGAGCCGGTCCCGGAAGTCCGTGAGCTCCCGCGCGTCAAAAAAGAGTTTTTGGCGCCCGTTTACGAGGAGAATTTTGAACCGATTTACTTTGAAGAACTGCATCCCACGCCGGTCGAGGAATTCGACGCCCGCGCCCACTTCCGCCGTTCCTTTGAACAAACGCTGGCGCTGCTGTGGGCCGCGATCTACCAAGTCGCCCGGACTTTCCGGCGCCGGAGCCGGCCCCGTTCCAAGTAAGAGGCGGTAATAAATTACAGTGGCAGGATGACGCCGGGATTTTGGCGGCGGGATCCGTTATTCCGCCCCGGCCTGCAACGGACGCGCATTTTGCGGTGGTGGCGGGCATCCTGCCTGCCGTAGAGCCGGGCGTCCCGCCCGGCGGAACCATGCATCCCTGTCAGGGAGGATTGAACCCGAAATCCGGGCTCCCACCGGGCGGCAAGATGCCGCCCGCCGCTACCATGGGGCCGCCGCTGGGAACACTGATTTCTTTCAACAATTCAAACATCTCCCGCGCATCCACCGCCGCATTGAGGCGGGCGAGCCGCCCCGACTGGCGGGCCAGCCCGGCGATGCCCGAGAGCAGGGTGAGATGATCCAGGGCGTCCGTGGCCGGCACGGCGATGAGAAACACCTGGGTGACGGGCCATGAACCACGCGCGCCCCAAACCACCGGTTGGGCGGTGCGGCCCACCGCGAGCGTCAACCGGCCCACCTGCGGACTGCGGGCGTGCGGAATGGCCAGCCCCGTCCGCAGCGCGGAATTGCACAGATACTCGTGGTTGACCGCCGTGTGATAAAACGCCAGCAGATCCCCGATGGCCCCGTGCTCATACAGCCGGCGGCTGAGTTCCTGAATGATACCCGGCGGGTCCGTGGCCCGCAGGCGCGGAATCATCAACTCCGGCCGGGTGAAATCGGCCATCCCCGGCGGCACCGCGCATGTCAGTTCACCGGGCATGGGCGAGTTGCCGCTGCCCGCTTTTGACCACGAGGGTTTCCGAAGGGGCAAAACATTCCTCCACTTCGTCCTCCCGCAGGTAGAGATAGCGTCCGCAATTATCACAGCAGCGAACATCCTCGCCGCGGTTGAGTTCCAGGATCACGCCCCGGGGCACGCTCATGTGGCAGCCGGTGCAGGTCTGGTGGCGCAACAACGCCACGCCTTTTTTGCCTCGGGCGCACAGCCGGTCGTAATGGGCGAGCACTGGCGCGGGGATTTTCGCGCGCAGGCCGGCGATGCGTTTTTCCGTGTTCGGTTGAATCGTCTCTTCAAACTCGAGGGTTTGCAGCTCGAACATGTGTTTCATCAAGCCGCTGACGTCTTCGATCGCGGGCTTCTCAGTTTTGGTTTGCATATTGATTCAAGGGTTTGGTGGTGGATCCGGTGGAGTTGGTTTCGGCAGTCAGAAGACTCGAACTTCTGGCGGGCTATCATCCACTGGCGCTCATGCCACCGCCGAAATCAACCCCACGGGAAGCCGGCCCCGATTCCTCCAACCGGCGCCGGTTCCAGTGGTCGCCCGTTGCCCTCCGGCAACCGGCGGTTTTGCTCAGCCCTGCTTGCGCTGCTGGCGGCGGCTGGCCTTGCCCGATACGGGAGGGTTGGTGCGGACTGCGGCACCCGGGGCCGGAGCCGGGGTCGTCGCCGGAGATTTGAGTTGCGGTTGGGGCTGTGCGCACGCAGCGCAGGGAGCCGGAGTCGTGGCGGTATTGGATTCGCTCATAATAATTTCCATTTGTATTTTAGATTGTTTTAAAACAACCGCCTAATCCTTCTGCACGTGACGTGCCAGTTTGCGATCCGGGAAGAAATGGCCCCCAGGTCCACATATTTGGGGAGTTTTGGCCCCGCCGAGGGAGACCGGAAAAACGGGGAGTGGGCGTTTTGTGCAATTATTGCACAAAGAGTGCGCATTTGGTGCAAGGAGCGGCGGGAATAAATCCGTTCGCCTTCGCTCGGCTTCCGCCGTCGCTGAAGCTATGGCGGACAAGTCGGCGCGACAAGTCCGCCCTCATCCCGGCCTTCGCTGGCGCTACGGCGCGACAAGCCAGGGGGGAATGGTTCGGCCGCCTCTGGTGCTGGGGCGGTTGCGGTGGTGGTTTAGCCAGTTTTTCATAGGCAGGTGCCGACCTTACAGGCCGGGGATCCGTTGGGGCACCGTTGCCCCAGGCTTACAGCCCGGCAACTTCATCCCGGCCGTTGCATTTGAAAACCATAGATGCCTATAAGGGGCTGCGCTTGCCACCGCACTCTCCAAAGCATCCCCGGCGAACCTCTGGTTCAACAGTTCTGAGCGCGATTTTTCATTCGGAGAAATCTTTCCCAGGCAGCCTGGTTTCGCTGTGCCGATGCCCCCGTTTGATTCCAATTGCCAGCCGCAGCCGTGCGGATTAGCCTGCCGGGGATGTCGAAACTGCCGTTTGAATTGCTCCTGGCGCTGCGTTATTTGCGGCCCAAACGGTCGTTCGTCTCCATTATCACCCTCATCTCGGTCATTGGCGTCGCGCTCGGCGTGGCGGTGCTCATCATTGTGATCAGTGTCATGAGCGGGTTTGACCATGACCTGCGCGAAAAAATCCTCGGGTTTAATCCCCACATCAAGGTCTCCCGGCCGGGGCGGCCCATGAACGATTTTCCGGCCGTGGCCAAAATCATCGCCACCAATCCGGCGGTGATCGCGGTTTCCCCGTTTGTGTCGGGTCCGGTGGTGATCCAGACCCAGGCGGACGCCGAACACGCCGCCCTGGCGGATACGCCCATTTTATTGGGGGTGGACCCCGACACCGGGGGCAAAATCAGCGACCTGAAGAACGACCTCAGCGCGGGGAAATTTGACCTGCGGGGACGCGGGTTGGTGGTGGGCTGCGATTTTGCCGCCAACCTGCACCTGCAGGTGGGGGACATCCTGTCCGTCTATTCGCCGGGGGAAATGAAGAAGATGAAGGACGCCTATGATCGTCATGAGCAGGCGGCCGTCCTCCCGGATGACTACGAAATCCGCGGGATTTTCGACACGGGTTATTATGATTACGACGCCCGGTTCATCGTGGCCTCGCTGGCCAACGCGCAGGATTTGTATGACCTCAACGACGCCGTCCACGGCCTGTTTGTAACGGTCAAAGATCCGGACCAAGTCGGGGCGGTGCGGCGCGAATTGGAGCGCGCGCTGGGCGTGAATTACAACCTCACCACCTGGCTGGATGTGAACGCCAACCTGCTCAACGCCATCAAAGTCGAGAAAACGATGATGTTTTTCATCATGTTTTTCATCGTCATCGTGGCGGCCTTTGGCATCACCTGCACGCTCATCACGTTCGTGGTGATGAAGACGCGCGAGGTGGGCTTGCTCAAGGCGGTGGGCGCCTCGAACCGCCAGGTCATGACGATCTTCGTGATTCAGAGCATCATCGTGAGCGTGTTTGGCGTCGCGTCCGGGGTGACCCTGGGATTGCTGGCCATTTATATACGGAATGATTTCCTGCACTTCATGAACCAGTTGACCGGCTTCGAATTGTTTCCCGCCTCGATCTATGGTTTCAGCGAACTGCCGGCGTTGATCATCCCCGGCGACATTGTCATCATTTGCGGCGGCTCGCTGCTGATCTGCCTGCTGGCCGCCATCCTGCCCGCGCGGCACGCGAGCAAAATGAACACCGTCACGGCCCTGCATCATGAATGACCCCTTGATTTCCGTGCGCGCCCTGACCAAAGCCTACGCCATGGCCCGGCGGACGCTCCAGGTGTTGCGCGGGGTGGACCTGGAGGTGGCCCGGGGCGAATTTCTGGCGTTGCGCGGCGCCTCGGGGGCCGGCAAAAGCACGCTGCTGCATTTGATGGGCGGGCTGGATGCGCCCAGCAGCGGGGACATTTTGTTTGCCGGCCAGAACCTGGCCGGATTTTCCGAGGGCGAACTGACGGCGTTTCGCAGCCGCCGGGTGGGCTTTGTCTTTCAAGCCTACCATCTGCTGCCGGAACTGGATGCGCTGGAAAATGTGTGCCTGCCCGCCCGCATTGCCCGCACCCCGGCGGACCGGGCCGCCGCGCGCGGGCGGGAATTGCTGGCGCGGGTCGGGTTGGCGGACCGGATGGATCACCAGCCCTCCGAACTCTCGGGCGGCGAACAACAGCGCGTGGCCATCGCCCGCGCCTTGATCAATGGACCGGAATTATTGCTGGCGGATGAGCCGACCGGCAATCTGGATTCCCGCAGCGGCGGCGAGATCATCGAGCTGCTCAAGAATCTCTGCGCCGAGGGGCGGATGACGCTGATCATCGCCACGCACGACGCCCGGGTGGCCGCCCAGGCGCGGCGCGTGATTGAACTGATTGACGGGAAAATGGTCGAAAGCTCATGACAAGGACGAATTAGTCCGTTGTAATTCCGCCGTAACGCGTTAAGATTATACAAGTATGCTTGAGGATCGTGATTATATGCGCCAGCCATCTTATGATGACGGCGGGGCGTTCGCGCGCCTGTTCCGGTGGCCCCGGTGGTCGTGGACGCTGGCGCTGGTGCTGGTCAACGTGGCGGTGTTCATCATTGAATGCGCGTTTTCGAGCCAACCGCTGCAGCTCAAGCCCGACAATGAGTTTATCTTCCGTTATTTCGCGCTGAGTCAGGATGGCGTCAGTCACGGCTACGTATGGCAATTGCTGACCTATCAGTTCATGCATGCCTCCTTCTGGCATATCTTGTTCAATTGCTGGGCCATTTTTGTGTTTGGCCGCGCCATTGAGGAAATGCTCTCCCCCCGGCATTTCCTCCTGATCACGCTGACCAGCGGCGTGGTGGGCGGACTGTTTCAGTTGCTCGCCGCGTTCCTCTGGCCGCAGCATTTTGGCGGATCCGTGGTCGGCGCTTCGGCGGGGGCCTTTGGTTTGGTGGCGGCGTTTGCCATGCTGTTTCCCGAACGCGAGCTGACGCTCCTGCTGTTTCTCTTCATCCCGGTCCATTTGCGGGCCAAAAACCTGCTCATCATCTCGGCCGTGCTGGCGCTGGGGGGCATCCTCTTTTCCGATTCCATTTTGGGCGGCAACGTCGCCCATGCCGCGCACCTGGGCGGCATGTTGGCCGGAGTGTTATATATTTGGGTTATCATCCAGGGCCACTGGCTTAAAGGCGCGGCGGCCGACCCTGCCCCCCCCGAAACCCGCCCGGAAGTCCCGGTGGCGGGCTCAACTACTTTCTGGCGGGCCAAACCCGGTAAAGCGGGCGCGGACCTCTCCACCGAGGAACTGCTCAAATCCCACGTGGACCCGATTCTCGATAAGATTTCCGCCCACGGCTTGCAGAGCCTCAGCGCGCGCGAACGCGAGATTCTCGAAAAGGCCAGCGCCAAGATGACCAAACGGTGACCGCCCGCCGCGCGATGCCGGATCCCGTTCAACGCCGCCGGGCCCTGCGCTGGCTCACCGCCTGCACCCTCCTGTGGGCCCTGAGTTTCCCCGGCATGAAGGCGCTGGTGCTGGCCCAGCAAGCCCTGCTGCCGGGCGTGGACAGTTGGTTCCTGACCTCCCTGAGTGTGCTGTATCGGTTTGGTTTTGCCGCCCTGCTGATGCTGATTTTCACCGGTCGCAACCTGGCCGGCCTCACCCGGCGGGAAATCGAGCAAGGATTGGTGCTGGCCGGCTTTGGCGGCCTGGGCATTTTATTGCAAATGGACGGACTCTCCTACACCCCGGCCTCCACCTCCGCCTTTCTCACCCAGGCCTATTGTATTTTCATTCCGCTCTGGCTGGCGCTCGTCAACCACCGCTGGCCCGCCCTCAAGCCCTCCCTCTGCATCGGCCTGGTCATCGCCGGTGTGGCGGCGTTGGCGGGGATCCATGCCCACTCCCTGAAGCTGGGCCGGGGCGAACTCGAAACCCTCGGGGCCGCGCTGTTGTTCACCGGACAGATCCTCGCGCTCGAACACGCACGCTATGCCGGCAACCGGCCGGCTTTGTTCAGCACCGTCATGTTTGCCGCCATGGCGCTACTCTGCGTGCCCGTCGTCGTCGTCACGGCCCCGTCCCCCGCCGCCTGTCTGCGGGCGTTTGCCACCCCGGCCACCGCGGGTTTGCTCGCCATCCTCGTCGTCGTGTGTACCCTGGGCGCCTACACCCTCATGAACCGCTGGCAACCGTTCGTCAGTTCCACCGAAGCCGGCCTGATCTATTGTCTCGAACCAGTACTGGCCAGCCTGTTCGCGCTCGTATTGCCCTCCTGGCTGTCCCGCTGGGCGGGCATTGACTACCCCGACGAACGCCTCACCCACCAACTGCTCCTCGGCGGCGGCCTCATCACCGCCGCCAACCTGCTGCTCCATTCCCCCTGGCGCGAACCGCGACCCCATCCGCCCGCTCCCGGAGTCTGAGTCCGGTCAGGAAAATTCGAGCCCCGGCAAGCGGGGAAAAACGAAGCTCAGGTCGCCGCGATTCCGTCGGCCCAATAACCAAGTTGGACATTTCTCGTTATTTGTGCTAGGCTCCAACCTAGATTGGATCGAAACACCGTATGAATGTATCCCTGACGCCGGAATTGGAAAAACTGGTCACGCGTAAAGTCGAAAGCGGTCTGTATCAGTCCGCCAGCGAGGTGATCCGCGAGGGGCTTCGGCTCTTGGATGACCAGGACCGTCTGCGCGAACTTCACCTGGACGAAGTCCGCAAGAAGGTTCAGACCGGCCTCGATCAACTCGACCGTGGCGAGGGCATCCCGGGCGATGAGGCGTACGTCCGGATGAAGCAAAACAGCGTGAAATTCCGCCAAGGCAGGAAATGAGCGGTTTTGTCATCGCGCCGGTCGCGCTGGGTGAATTGGATGAGATTTGGGACTATTACGCAACCCAACTTCAGAACCCCGATGCGGCTGACCGCATTCGAGATGAGATTTTCGAGGGCTTTCACACCTTGGCCAAGACGCCCGGCATCGGGCATTACCGCAGCGACCTGGCCAAAGAACCGCTCCGGTTCTGGCATGTGCGAAGCTACCTGATTATTTACCGCAGCGAAAAACGCCCAATCGAAATCGTGCGCGTCCTGTATGGAGCGCGGGACGTGCGGGCGATTTTAGGAGGGAATGCGACTGACTCCATAACGGTGGCTTGAGCTGGCGGCCTGGAGTTGTCCTTCGTCCAAAGCCGGCTGCAAGCCGGCGCCCCTCACCCGGCCGTGAGGCGGATGATCTCGCGCAGGGTCGTCTGCGGGTGAAAACCCGTCACCCGCGCCAGTTTTTCCACCAGCGGCTTGCGGCGGCGCATGTCGTCAAATCCCGGCGCATAGGCCTGGTCGTAGGGGATGAGTTCAATCGGCGAGGCCGAGCCGAGCGTGGCCACCACCAACCGCGCCAAGTCCAGCATGGAAATCTCCTCCGTGCCGCCGATGTTGAAAATCTCGCCGCGCGCGGCGGGATTGTCCTGGAGCCGCACCAGCGCCTCCACGACGTCGGTGACCAGACTGAAGCACCGCGTTTGGGCGCCATCGCCATAAACCCGCAACGGCGCGCCGGCCCGCGCGGCGGCGATGAACCGGGGCAACACCATCCCGTAACGCCCCGTCTGGCGCGGGCCCACCGTGTTGAACAGGCGGGCGATGATGACCGGCAACCCCGTTTCACGGGCGTAAGCCAGCGCGAGAAATTCGTCCGTGAGTTTCGAGCAGGCATAGCTCCAGCGCGATTGGCCGGGTGGCCCGATCAGCAGATCATCCTCCTCGCTGAACGTCGGTTTGCTGCTCTTGCCATACACTTCCGAAGTCGAGGTCAGTAATAACGGGGTCCGCTGCCGCGCCGCCGCCTGCAACAGAATCTGCGTCTCATGAAAGCTGGATTCCAACACATGTAACGCCGATTTCACCACCAGTTCCACCCCCACCGTGGCCGCCAGGTGATAAATAAAATCGGCCTCCGCCGCCAGTTGCGGCAGCCGGTCGCACTCGCAGACTTTGGCCGGGATGAATTCCAGCCCGGGGGCATTGGCCGGCAGGTTGTCGCGACTGCCGGTTGAGAGGTCATCAATCACCACCACCCGCCGGCCCGTCGCCAGCAGTCGTTCCACGAGGTGTGAGCCGATGAAGCCCGCCCCGCCGGTGACCAGAATGTGTTGGCGTTCGCTCATGGGAGGGCCGCCGCCACGGCGACGGCGAGTTTTTGACGGTAAGCCGCGTTTTCGATCTGCCGGGCCTCATTGGGATTGGAAAGATAACCGCCTTCAATCAGCACGGCCGGACAACGCTGCCCCCGCAACACCCCCATGAACCGCGCGCGGCAGACCCCGCGGTCCTCCGCGCCTGTCGCCCGCAGAATGGCATGATGCACGCGGAAGGCGAGTTGCAGACTCTCGGCGTCAAACGCGTTGACGGGATAGTTTTGATACCAGAGATCCGGGTAACCGCGCGTCAGGGTCGAGGGCATGCCGGTGGGGGTGAGGCAATAAGTTTCCAGCCCGGACTGTTTGCGGTCCGGCGCGGAGGAATTGAAATGCAGGCTGATGAACAAGTCCGCATGGTGGGCCACGGAAAAAATGGCGCGATTGGTGACGGCCATCTCCGTGTCATTGGTCCGGGTCAAAATCACCCGCCAGCCTTTGGCCTCAAGCAGGGGGGCCAGCCGCCGCGCCCAATCCAGAGTGAACGTTTTTTCCGGCTGACCGTCCAGCACGCTGATGGTGCCGGGTTCCCGCCCGCCATGTCCCGGATCCAATACAATGATGCGGTTGGTTTTCGGGAGGGACGGCGTTTCGCACAGCAGCGGTTCGAAGTTTTTTGCCAAATCCATGCCGTGGACAAACACTTGGTCATCCACCATTTCCGGGGCGAACCCGAGGTGCATGGCCGTGCCGTTCCAAGTGGCGTCGCGGCTGCCAATCGTCACGATCAGCACCCCGCGACTCGAGCCGATGGCGTAACTGACCACGGGCGAAGTCGTGAGCCGGTGCGGCATCCCCGTCTGATGCGCGACCGCCCAGCGGCTGAGCGAAGACCACGTGGTGACCGGGGCCGGCGGCGTGGATTTGACCACCGTCGCCGGCAGCGGATTAAACTGGATGGCCGGGTGGTTGACGTTGGTGGAGGGCGGCAACGTGTATTTGGGGGCGACCGGCGGCGTGGGTCTGGCCACGGTGTTGGTCGCCGTCCACGCGGGGGGGGCGTTGGGTGCGTGTGCGCCTTCCGGGGGCGCAGTGGCACAGCCCGCCAGGCCGAGCGCCAGGCAGGCCAGGAGGAGGCTTACAGGTCTGAACACCCCGACATTGTGCGGAAGCTGAAAACGGACTCAAGCAGTTTTGGCGGCGACCTGAAAAATGGGCCGTGCCCCCGGCCGCATTTTTCAGCCGCCGTTACTCCGGCAGAGCGCAGTCACTTTTCTTCCGCCGTCACCGCCACGCTGAGGCCGCCGAGCACCCGGCCATCAAAACTCTGCGTGACATGGAGCAGCGCATTGCCCGATGGCAAGTGACCCTTCAGCACTAACAGCCGGCTGCTATGCGGTGGGATCTTGACATGCTCTGCAATGGGCGTCAGGGCCTCCAGATCAATGCGATCCGGGTGGGGCGAGGTGAAGATGCCCGCCTCTTCCACCTTCCCCGGCCGTTCAACAAACTTTCGCCCGCCCGGAAATCCCGCGTGAAACGGCGCGATCTCTGAAAGCGGCGCCTGGCGCACCCCCACCACGAACTCCCGCTCCACGTCGGCGATGTTGAAAACCTGGAAGGGATATTGGAAGCGGTGATGGCTTTGGCTGCCGACCGGCAAGATGGCGAGATTGTGTTGCGCAATGCATAAATCCCCCTGGCCCGTATCGGTGCCATTGGCGTTCAAAATTCCCGGGGGGCCTCCGATTAGCTGGTCATAAGCCACCGCCACCAGGCACTCGTGACCGCCGTTGAGGTAACTGGGCGTCCAACTAAAGGTGAAAAGCTGGAATGAATTCGGCGCGACATTGATGGGGGAACCGAAGGGCGGCGTACTGAGCTGTTGCGAATTCGGCGGCAGCGGGATGGGGCCCGAGGGCGTCGGAATGGCCCAGCAGACATACAGGTTCCAGTCGGGCCAGGGTATGCTATATAGATTCCACACCCGCACCACGACTTCGTAATTCTGGCCGGCGATGGGATTGGCCACCACGGTGCTGGAATCGCCGGGCGGGGACACCCAGATATCCGGGCTCAACCACCAACTGGGACTGCCGGGATGTATGGTCAATGGCATAATGATCTCCTTGAGTATTGATGCAACTGCGGCAAGCCAAGCACGATTGACCCGAATTCACCGGGTTGCCGCAACGTCAGTATTGAGGCAGATCTCGTCCTATAGAATTGCCGGCCGCTTGAAGTCATCCGGTGGTGACAATACCGATTCAACCGGGCGGTGTCAAGTGGAAATTTAGCGAGAATTTCGCCCCCCCCTCCCATCCGACCGGGCGGCGTTGCGATGTCACCGGACGAGCAGGCAATGCCCCTTTGCATAACTGCGCAACTTCAGTTTGGTCCTTTGCCGCCGGTTTCGGCGCATTTTTGCGTCGTCATCCGGGCTGGACGACGGAGATTCGGAGGCGATTTGCGCGGAGCGGGCGAGCTGTGCCCGGGTTAAAAGGCGTTAAAACCGTTAAATGAGTTAAAAGCGTTAAAAGGGTGAAGGGCTGTTGACCGGGCTTGACCGGCCTTGACCAGGTTTGACCGATCGCCTGCTTGGGTCCAGGGTGCCGGGCGGCAGGGCCGTCAAGCGAGCGGGAACGGCGGTCATACCCCATTTCCGCATCCCCGTTCCCGCCATCGCCCGGGCTGGATTCGGCCCGTCTTCGAAGAAAATGGGTCAACCCCCACAAGGCGGCGATTTGCCCCCCAAGCCCTGGCGAATGGACGGGTGCCAAAATTGGCAGCGTTTTGACATTGACATTGGCGGTGGCTGGCATAGATTTAACGCCCTTTTAAGAAAAATAATTATGCCGAATACGAAGTCAGCCGAACGCCGCGTGCGGGGCAGTGCCCGCAAAGAGCAGCATAACCGCAGCATCAAGTCCAATTTGCGCAAGGTGGAGAAGAATTTCCGCACCCTGCTGGCCGCCGGCAAGAAGGACGAGGCCGCCAAACTGTTGCCCGGGGTGCATTCCGCCCTGGATAAGGCGGTCAAATCCGGAGTGGTTCCCCGGCCGACCGTCAATCGCAAGAAGTCCCGTCTGGCTTCGGCGCTGAACTGATTTTCCGGCCGGTTGGAAACAACCGCGGCCGCAGCCAACCCAGTTTCGCCAGGCGAAACTGGGTTGCTACGTTTAAACAACCCAGGCCGTATTTCACGCTGCGCCGGAAGTTGATGGAGGACGCCTCCTTGAAATATTTGGTCGGGCAGCTCACTTCGGCGATGGTGAAGCCGTGCCACAGGATTTGGGCCAGCATCTGGTTGTCGAACACGAAATCATCGGAGTTTTGCGCGAGGTCGAGGGTTTCGAGGATCTGGCGGGAGAAGGCGCGGTAACCGGTGTGGTATTCGGATAATTTGGCCCCCAATAGCACGTTTTCTGCGAAGGTCAGGAAGCGGTTGGCGACATATTTCCAGAGGGGCATTCCGCCGCGCAAGGCGTGTCCGCCCAGAATCCGGCTGGCCAGGACGCACGGGTGGAGATCATTGGCGATGATGGCGGCCAGGGCGGGGATGAGTTTGGGGGTGTATTGGTAATCCGGGTGGACCATGATGACAATGTCGGCTCCGGCCTCCAGGGCGAGCCGGTAACAGGTCTTCTGGTTGCCGCCGTAGCCTTTGTTCCGTTCGTGGACATGCACCCGGACGCCCGGCAGGGATTGGGCGATTTCCACCGTGTTATCCCGGCTGCGGTCATCCACCAGAATGATCTGGTCCACGATGCCCTGGGCCAGGACTTCGTCGTAGGTTTGGCGCAGCGTCCGGGCCGCATTATAGGCGGGCATGACGACGACGATCTTTTTTCCGAGATACATGGCGGGGGGTAGGTTGCAAAAAAACCGCGCCGAGTTCAAACTCCGGCCGCAAAAATATTTTATACAAATCCGGGCCGGATGGTGTCTATTAAGTGAAACGTGAGCAAAAACGCAGACAGGCACTGGTGCGAGGCGATTTACGACGCGAAAGCGGCGGAATTGATCCTGTATGGCCGGGCGCTGGGCTTGAGCCACTGCGAAGCCGAGGATGTGCTGCAGGAAACGTTTTTGACGCTGATGGATAAGCCGGTGCCGCCGGCCCGGCCGGAGCATTACTGCGTGCGGAGTTACCGCAACCAGGCGCTGAACCACCGGCGGTCGTTGTGGCGGCGGCTGACTCGGGAGTTGGAATCGCACCGGTGGTTTGAAAAATCACCGGCCGAGACGGGGGCGGAACAGGCGGCCATGCGCCGCCTGGCGGAACTGCCGGTGGAACAGCGCGAGGTCATTGTGTTGAAGTTCTGGCACCAATACACCTTTGAAGCGATCGCGGAACTGCTGGACGCGTCCCCCAACACGGTGGCCGGTCGTTATCGTTACGGTCTGCAAAAGATCAAAGCCCGTCTGGAAGGAGATATTTATGAAAAAGATGAACCCCTCTATGAACCCGTTGCCCGCCTGGAAGCCGCGCCCGCCGGCGGCGCGGCTTAAATCGCGGATTTTTGCGGCCCGGGCCGCCGCGCCGGAGGAAAGGTCCTTTTGGAACCTGCTGGTGCCGGCCATGGCTTGCATGATGCTGTCCCTGCTGGTTTTGAATTCCGGCAGCGGGCCGGCGGCCACCCGCCTCAACCGCACCGGCATGGGGAACCTGGTTTTAAGCAATCTCAGCTACTCGGCCGAGGCCGCCGGCAGCGCGCAAGCCCCGCAGAATCATCTGGACGCCCTCACTTTTGATTGGACAAACCACAGTGATTTAACGTCTCCTATGGGTTTTACGTCGTCCACAAATTAATTAAGCAAAATGGAAAAACCAAAACCGAACAACGTCAAGAGTCCGACAGCAAAACCGGCGGCCCCCGGGCCGCCGAAGGCGGGGGGGACGACTCCGCCGGCACCGGTCAAGGTGTCCCCCCTGTTCCGGCGGTTCGACTGGCTGGCGCTGGTCATCACGTTCGTGGTGCTGTGGGGCATTTATTTGTTCACCCTGGCGCCGGAACTGACGCTGGAGGATTCCGGGGAACTCTGCACCGGCTCCTTTTACGCGGGCATCCCGCATCCGCCGGGCTACCCGTTCTGGGCCATTTATAGTTGGTTGTGGACCCTGCTGCCCTTCGGCAACGTGGCCTGGCGGGTGGAAGTGGGCGAATCCTTCGCCGCCGCCATGGGTTGCGGTTTGGTCGCCCTCATGGTTTCGCGCGGCAGCAGCATGTTGATTGAAGGCATCGAGGAGCTGAAGGATGTGACCCGCCGCTGGGAACAGGCCATCGGGCTCGTGGCCGGTTGCGTCACCGGCTTGCTGGTCGGGTTGGACGCCTACATGTGGAGCGAATCCGTGGTCATCAACCGCATTTCCCTCTTCGGGGTGCCGTGGCTGACGGTGGTGCTGGTGTTGTTGCTGCGGTGGATGTATGCGCCGCAGCAGAAGTCCTACCTCTACTGGTCCATGTTTGTCTATGGCCTCTGCGCCACCATCCACCAATCCCTGCTGTTAAGCGCCATGGGCGTGGAAGTGGCCATCGCCGCCGCCAATATCCGCCTGGGGCGCGATCTCTTTGTGACCAACAGCTTGCTTTACATCATCTGCATGTTGCTCAAGTCCTCGGTGCCGGCGCTCAAAAACATGAGTTCGCTGGAGGATCTGCTGTTCCAGGGGGTGGGCATCTCCTCCATTCTGGCGGCCGGTTACTTTTGCGTGAAGACCGAGGCCATCGCCACCGAGTGGCTGACCATCATCATCATGGGCCTCGTCTGGACGCTGGGGGTTTCGTTTTACTTCTATGAGCCGCTGGCCGGCATGACGGTGCCGCCCATGCAATGGGGTTATCCGCGCACGGTGGAGGGCTTCTTCCACGCGCTGAGCCGGGGTCAGTATGAAAGCGTTCACGACACGGATTTATTCACCAACCCCGTGGCCTTTTTCACCCGGTTTATCGGTCAATTGGGCTATATCATCAATGGCCTGGCCGAATCCTTCGGCTGGGTGTTCATTGGCATCGGGGTGATGCCGTTTCTGTTTTTGTCCAAAATGCAAAAGCGGGAGCGCGCCTGGTTCATCGGCCTCTCGGCCATCTATTTTTGCCTCTCCGTGTTGATGGTGATCATGCTCGGGGTGACCCCGGACCGGTCCGCCTCGGAACTGAACAAGGTGTTTTTCACCGCCTCGCACACCTTGTTTGGGATCATGATCGGTTATGGGCTGACGCTGATGGCGGCCTATGTGGCCACCCATTACCAGAAATTCCGGTCCCGGGGGTTGGTGGGCGGGGGCGTGGCCATTTTATTGGCGTTTCTCTGTCTCTGGGGGGCGACCGGCAACCTCTTTTTTGGGTTGGGGGGCGACGTTAAACTGTTTCAAATCCTGCATTTGCCGGATTGGATTCAAACCAATCCGTTTTGGATGGATTTCACGGGCATGGGGAAGGTTTCCCTGTTCCAACTGCCGCATTACATCGGCCAGGCGTTTAACCATAACCAGTATGGTTCACCGGTGTTCGCCAACCTCATCCTGCTGGGCATGGCCGTCATCTTTGTGGTGACGCTCCTGGTCTATCGCAACCGGGGGCCGGTGCTGATCCTGCTGGGCCTGTTCTCGGTCATGCCGGTGTATTCGGGCGTGGCGCACTGGTATAAGAGCGAGCAGCGCAATCATTGGTTCGGTTATTGGTTCGGGCACGACATGTTCACGCCGCCCTTTGGCATTTACCCCCCGATGACCCGCAACGCCATTCTGTTTGGCGGGACGGATCCCGGGCGTTTCTGTCCGACCTACATGGTCTTCTGCGAAAGCTTCACCCCGCACCAGGACCAGCCGCTGGAGGATCAAAAGTTCGACCGCCGCGACGTTTATGTCATCACGCAAAACGCCCTGGCCGACGGCACCTATTTGCAATACATCCGCTCGCAATATTTCCGGAGCGCCGAGAAGGATCCGCCGTTTTTCAGTGAATTGTTCAAATATGTGGTCGGCGTGCCCTTCGGGCCGGAAAGTGCCGATAACGGTTTGGTCCGGGGCGTGGCCAGTGTGCTGAATAGTGTGTTGGACGTGCCCTTCACCCAACTGGGCGCGAGCATCGAAAAACGCCGCCGGGCCGAGGGGGTTTATCCGCCCAAGGAAATCTACACACCCTCGCCCGAGGATTTGAACCAGTGTTTTGCCGATTACACGGACGACGTGCAGAAACGCCAGGCGCTCGGCCAGTTGAAAGCCGGCGAGGATTTGAAGGTGGACGGCGCCGGCCATGTGCAGGTCTCGGGGCAGGTGGCCGTGATGATGATCAACGGACTCCTGTGCAAGGTCATTTTTGATCACAACCCCACCAACGAATTTTTCGTGGAGGAAAGCTTCCCGCTGGACTGGATGTATCCGTATGAAACGCCCTTCGGCATCATCATGAAGATCAACCGCGATCCGCTGTCGGAGTTGACCCCGGACATCTTCAAGAAAGACCATGATTTCTGGACCAAATACTCCGAGCGCCTGATCGGCAATTGGATCACCTACGACACCACCGTGCAGCAGATCGCGGACTTTGCGGATCGAATCTACATCAAGAATGATTACACCGGGTTCAAGGGCGACCCCAAATTCATCCGCGATGACGACGGGCAGAAGGCGTTCTCGAAGCTGCGCAGTTCCATCGCCGGCATCTACGCGTGGCGCTGTTTCCCCAAAGGCCCGGGGCACCCCGATAATTGCCCGCCGGAATACCTGCAAAAGACCGAGGCCGGCCAGCAAGCCTTGCTGCGGGAGACCGAATTTGCCTTTAAACAATCCTTCGCCTTTTGTCCTTACAGCCCCGAGGCGGTGTATCGTTATGTGAACTTTCTGCTGCCGCAGAACCGGCTGGATGACGCGCTGATCGTGGCGGAAACGTGCCAGAAGCTGGACCCGTTCAACGGCTCGATCGTGGATTTGGTCAACCAATTGAAATCCTTCAAACAAGGGGATTCCCAGCGCGCTCAAAGCATGAATAAATTGGCGGAGATGGAGGCCATGGCCCACACCAACCCGGGCAACCTGGCCAATGTCCTGACACTCGCCAGCGCCTACATGCAGATGCAAAACACCGCCCGGGCGGTGGAACTCTTTGATGTGGCCCTGAAAAACCCCGCGATTTCGTCCGGGGACGTGGCGCAAATCATCCAGATTTACAATCAACTGGGCAATATGCCCAAATTGGAAGCCGCCCTGCAACGACAGGCCGAACTCCAACCCAATGTCCCCGAGACGCGGTTTGACCTGGCCCGGCTGGAAGCCACCCTGGGTCAGACGGAGGCGGCCTTGAAGGATCTGCAAGTGTCGCTGGCCCAGAGCCAGGCGCGCCTGAAAGCCGACCCCACCGCCAAGGACCTGCTCGCGGAAGCCCGCAAAGATCCCAACCTGAATTCCCTGCGCAGTCTGCCGGCCTTTCAAAAACTGGTGCCGGCCCAATAGGCGTTGCCGCCGAAACCGTTTCTTCCTTTGCCGGGAAGAGCATGTCCCCCGGAAATTTTTCGCGCATTGCGCCAGGAACCGGATCGAGGTACAAAGCGGGATTGGAGTCCCGGCGGGAACAAATAAACCTGCCCTCATCCCGGCCTTCCCCTCCGCCTTCGCTGGCGCTTCCGCCGTCGCTGAAGCTATGGCGGACAAGACGGCGTGATAAGCCGGGGAGAAGGGGAATCGTCGGCAGACGCACGAAAGAAGGACGATTTCAGAGGGCG
>Ga0302278_10000139_pt1 | contig 90562 bp, 74 predicted proteins | sample III_Bog_N3_2_FD_194543 | JGI IMG/M metagenome (GOLD analysis project Ga0302278, IMG submission 194543) | Peat permafrost microbial communities from Stordalen Mire near Abisko, Sweden - III_Bog_N3_2 | ecosystem: Environmental > Terrestrial > Soil > Wetlands > Peat | place: Sweden: Abisko...
TTTTGGCCTCAATGAACTGGCTCATTGCCCACGACCGGTCTCTCGGACTGGAATCCTTATCGAGGGATAAACGAAAGAGCTTGATAGCTTGCACGGCCTTCAGGTTGCCGCGCTCGGGAAAAGTAGGATAGAGGCTACGCACGAAGGATAAGTCCATTTAGGGTGGACTAATCATGAGACAATCGAGACAGCGAAATCCGCTATTTGAAGGCCATATCGGCGATTCGACGGGCAAGTAACACATGAGAACGCATTTTCTCGCCGTGCCATGAGCGGCGGCTTAATCATTACCGTCGTGAGTCAAAATACACCCGACATTACGATAGATTTTGAATATCTCCCATTCCCGCCATTCCCTGTGCAAATCTCGGAGCACGGCGGCTTCGGGAAGGAGGGCTTGGCAACTTGGGCTGCGGCCTCCTTTGAACACCGCGGCGGGCACCATACGGTATGGCTGGAATACGAGCAAGGGTGCCAGTTCCCGATTCAACTCCTGAAGGAGCGGATTACCTCAACCTTGGGGATGATCGAGGAACGCTACCTTCGAGAGCAACTGGGCGACGATCCACAGCCGACACGCAAGGAAGGAGACATTTTACCCCGCGCCGCGTTACTCCGCCAGCCTGGGAGTTATGCCGACCATTACTGGCTCGAGTTTACCAACATTCGCCTTCGGAGCTTCCAACATTTCTGCCCGGATAGTTCTTATGAGGAATGGGATGTTGAGGTCGTTGATGGGCCCCGTGAAGGACAACTCTTCAAGGCCTACGTGTTCAAGCCAGGCTTAGAACACAAGTAGGATGGGTCCGTGAGGGCAATTAGAGGAAGGAGCGATTTGGGAACCCGAGCCCAAGGTCAAAGCGCCTAAGCCTTCCGTGGGCGACCAGGCTTCACTGGCACTCGCCGTCCTGGGTTCCGCAATCCAGTTCGCGCCCTCACCAGAGCGGGTTCGTCGCATAGCAGCACCCAAGCCTTAACGCCTAAAGCCTTTGCCAACCCCTCCAAAGTCGCTAGTACCGGAGCCGGTGTCGCCCCTAACTCAAATCGTTGGAAATACTTGTAATCGAGAGACGCCCGCTCGGCCAAGGCCTCTTGGGTCAACCCGCGTTTGAGGCGCAGGGCACGCACGAGTCGGCGTGTGTGCTGATAGGAGGCAGACATCCCATAGCATAACCGTCACAAGGCCGCCGAAACACCTGACCCCATCGCGGTGTTTTAGTTTTGCAGCTAGCCGTTGCGAAGGTAACCTTAGGGACCCAAAATGAGCATGTATACTGTAATAGGCCCCGATGGCAAAGAACGCGGTCCAATTGCAGCCGGGCAGATCAAGGATTGGATCGCGCACGAGGGATTTAGCTCGGACAGTATGATAAAGTCTAACGAGACCGGTGAGTGGAAGAGGGTTCGTGAGATTCCTGAGCTATGCGTTGGGTCCAAGCCACCAAGTGCCACCTCCGATTTAGCGACAGGTTCTCAGAGTAATGACATCATCAAATACATGCTCAAGGGTATGGACGGAAAGGAATACGGTCCGATGACGGGAGAGGAAATTAAGGATTCGCTAAATCGAAAGCGCCTGCTCCCGACCACCCTAGCAAGACAAGTTGGCGAGACCGGCTTGTGGCAGTACTTGTTCGAGCATCCGGAAATCTATGATTCCTCCCTCCAACCACACCGGCCTAACCAAGGGATTCCAACTCCTCCCGACTGGGCTCCATTGCAGGAGAGGATTGGGGCACACCTAAAGTTTCTGCCAGAGGAATTGAGGAAAAGCGGGGTCGTCATCTTTGGAGGAGGTTTCCTCTGCCTAGTGTTTTTGCTGGTGGTGTGGGCTTTGATTTTCGTGCCCCCAAATAAACAGCAGGACAACCCTAGTTCAAATTCGGTGGCAGCAGTGACTCCTGCGGCAGTAACAAACGGAGTACCAACTGAGTATGAAATGTCGGACGACGAACAAGTTTTGAGAGATTGGGATGCCTGCAAGTCATTCCAAGTTGAATTGGGTGAGGCAATACATGAGGTGATTCAAAAGTCTCATGCGTTGCCTTCGTCGGCTGAAATGGTGGTTTTGAATGGTCTCATGGACTTGGAGGAAAAAGCAAAACAGAGAGGAGATTTCGTTGCAGCGCAGACCTACGAGCGCACGGTTGATGGGGAACGAAAGCGTTTTCAAAATCCGGATGCAAATCTGGTTGCCTCTATCCAATCCGCTTCGCTCTCAGCATCGCGAACCATTTTCCAACGCTACAAAGAGGAGGGGAAAACGCTCTCGTGGTCAAAAGGTGCAAAGGCTAAAATCCTGGCTATTCTTGATGAATCTGGAACTGAGATCGTGCCGATTCTCAAGGATGGGACTGACGGCCAATGGTATGTTCTTCCTGACGGAGGTTCCTTGTTTCTAAAATTGGAAAACCTCGGAACGGTTGGGTACATGGCGGTTGGTGGCGGACTAAAGGCTGGGCTTGTGGCAGAACAAGCAGCTCCGTCACAGGCACAGCAGGTTGCGCCATCAAGCCGCGGGGCAGCACGGGATGCGGAACAAGAAGCAAAGCAAGCACGCCTGGCGGCAGAACAAGCAGCGAAACAAGCTCTAAAGGACCTATTTTCCGCTTTGGGAGTGGCCTCTTTATTTTACCAAGAAGACGACATTGTTTTTTTGAAGTGGGATGACTGCGAATCCTACTTGAACGAGATTCATGGATTGGAAGACAAGCGTGCCCGAGTCGGTGGTTTCACCGTCGAATCCTTTGCGGCAGCGATTAATTCGGTGACCCAACGCTATAGGCTGGAGGGCAAAGCAACCCAATGGCCAAGCGGCGCGGAAATTACGACCCTGGCATTTCTCACTGGGTCAGGAATGAATATTGAAATCGAGGGGGGCCGTTTTTCAAGGGGGCTCGCCTTTTATGCCATTCCCGATTCGAAACATCTACTTATAGCTCGTGTACAATATTCAGGGACTGAAGGTTACTTGGTGAGACCTTTAAATGCTTTCCCCGGAATGAGGCCAAAGAATTAGCCGATGCTTCAGCCTCTCGGCAGATAGTTTCGTGGGACGATGCGGTTTTAGGTCGCCACACCACCACCTCGGGCATAAAGTGGGGGGTCTCCCAAATGAGACTCCTTTTCACGGCTGACACGCATTTTCACAAAAACTGGTACGAGTGGCTAGGCTGCATTGCGAGTAGGTACGATGTGATCGCGCATGGGGGAGATTTTCTCGACATGCATGGAGCCGAGAGCCTCTCAACTCAGGTGCGGTGGGTGACCGACTGGGCTCGTTCTCTTCCCTGTCCCTTAGTCTTTTCTTCCGGCAATCATGATGTTGAGAGCAAGGAGTCGCCAGTATCGGCTGGTCGCTGGCTCGAACGCCTGCCGGGAGCCAAGAAGTTCAGTGCATCCGGCCACCTTGAGCTGATGGGCCACTCCTTCGTCAGGATCAACTGGCGCGATCCGATTCCTCAGTTGCGGGGCGGTGACATTGTGGCTATGCATTCTGGTCCGGCGGGATCGTTCACATCGACGGGCAAGAACGGTGGGGTGGACACCGGTAGCATCGACCTGACTTACGCAATCCGCTCCATTGTGGCACCACCTTGGCTCGTCCTCCATGGACATACCCACGCGATGTCTCGGTGGGTCGATCGTATAGCTGGTGTCGTTTGCTTGAACCCGGGAATGAACCCCGATGTACGGGCCAAGGTCCCGAACTACATCACAATTGATACGGCTACTAGAAAGGCCCGGTGGTTCAGGGACGGGGACTTGGCTGATGCGACCGAGCTCTAAAAGTATGGCGTCGCGTTGGTCGCCTAGCCGAGTAGGTTTCACCACTAACGTCAGTATGTACTATGGTTCCCATCAAAGAACGTAGGCTATTATGGAAGTGGCTCTTCGCATTAGCCGCGCTCCAACATGCAGAACTGCTGATCCGGAAGGTCCAATACGACGGGATAGACGAGAAGCATCCATTGTACGCGCCTATGATTTCCGGCGCACAAGTACACTATTCGAGGGCTTTCACGTCGAGCGATGGGGCTACGATGTTACCGCCGTCAGCTGTGCCTTCGACCCACAAGGTTCTTCATTCCAGCGTAATGGTTATCCGCCATAAAATGGTGGCGCATTCGGACGCCAAATCTACGTTCCGCAACATTGGAGTGCCTTTGAATGCTGCCGTATTAAAGGTGAGAGCAAGCGGAAGTAGTTTCGCCAACAGCAACTACCCGTTCAAAGCGTCCAAGCTGCCCGAATTTCTTGCGCTGATCGAACTGGTTTCGGTCGAAGGGAAGGTTTTTGTTCAACGATTCCGTGAGGATTATGGCGAAGAATTTCCGAAAGAATTTGGTGATTATCGCCTTAACCTTTCTGACGAGAACGAGCCTCTTTGGGTACGATATGAAGGGCCACCCTCAAAGGTCTAATTGCGCGTACGCTGCCTCAATAAGGCTGGTTTTCCGATTGTATTTGCCGATGCGGTAAGATGCTGAGCAATGGGACTTAGGACACCGCCACCTGCTTTATTGCCACCTTCCTTAGGTTCTTCTGCCACGACTTTAAGCTCACCAGCTTCCGACGACAGGTTCACCTCCACGCGCTTCTTCTTCCCGATGTAGTGCAACGAGGTGGTACCGATGTCCCGGTGCCCAAGATGCTGCCGGGCAGCCTCTATGCCGAAGTCCCTAGCCACGAGACTGCCGCTCTCCTTCCGGAGGGCGTGAATGGCCTTTTGCTGGGTTATGCCCTTCAACCTCAGCCATGCGTTCAGTGCACGCCATGTGTTATCGCACCGATAGTAGTCATAGGTTGCGGCGGGATGGGGTGCCCCACCCTTCAATACGAACTCGGATTTACACCCCTCCTTGAATGAGCGGAATACATCCAACGCCTGCTGCGGCACGTCCACGTCGCGTTGGCTCTCCTCGGTTTTAGGTTCAAAATGCTCGGTGCGGCGGACGTGCACCTGTTTGTTTTCAAAATCCACCTGTACCCATGTCAGGAGGTCGGCCTCCTTACGGCGCAAGCCCGCCCATAGGCACAGGCAAAGGGCTAGATACTCCTGGGACCGTTCTTTGGTATTCAAATCCCGCTCCGCGCAACCGAGGAGCCATATGGGATCGACCTCCGAGTGGTACCGTTGCGGACCGGGGTCCTTCAGCTTCACCCCAGCAAACGGGTTGGGCGGCAGCTTCACCTTCAGATCGGCAACCACGTCTAGGGCAAAGAGGGCACGGGCGCAACGGATGCAGGATGCCGCAGACCGCTCCGCTGATTTTCGCGTCATTGGGTCCGTCTCGGCTTGGGCGACATAGGAGTTGCGCCACGCATTGACCGACGCGGGTGTCAGCAGGTCCAGCCGCTGGGCATGAACCTTTGCAGCCCACTTCGCCCGCCCACCCTTCACATAGTCGAACTTTGCATTCGCGGACTTGCCCTTAAGTTTCGCGTCCACCTTTGCTAGGTCGGCAACAATCTTACGCAACTTGATTGCGTACCGGCGGATGGTCATTGGCTTAAGGTGGCTCCGCTCCTTCACATCGGCTAGGAACTCTCCGACGGTGCAAACCTCGGCCTTCGTGAGCGGGTCTGGCTTGTACTTGGCCCGCGTTGCATCCCAGCCGTTAGCATCAAGGAAGGTGGCGATCTCTTTGGCTTTTACTGCTGCCGCGGCTTTATTCGCCGAATCCAGGGTAAATGCCTCCCGTTCACCCAAGTGCTGTAGCCGAACTGTCCATGCTGGAAGCTCACGCCGAGCGCCATCGCGGATGAATGATTTGTGGTAAATGCGATCCTCCCAGTAATCCACATGGAAACGCGATCTAGAGTCACCACGTTTTTGCTTGGCCATTGCTTGGCCACTTTTCGGGTCCTCCGATTTCTTGTCGTGTCCTTTCATGGCTCAACAACACAAATCACTTTTCCCTCTGGCATGGGCAATAAGATAGCGCCATGACAGGACAATATAGGTCAGGTGATACGTAGGCAAACCCAATAACTGTTAATCACTTGGTCGCTGGTTCGATCCCAGCCCGGGCAGCCATTTCGATACCCAAGGAGGGATGAAAGACAAAAATCTAGCGCTGATTTTGGCCCTTTGGAGAACAACGACTTGAGCACCTGCCAAGTAGAGGTAAGTCGTCCCTTTTTGTCTCTCGACCCGAGTTGGGTCGGATGACCCAAGCTGGGATCGAACCATTTAGTTCTTCACCTACGTCGACAGGCCCAAGTGCTCAACAGTCGAGTACGATCTTACCTGTAACTCCACGCCGGTTCAGCAGAAGATGTGCGTCCGCGGCATTTTGAAGCGGGAAGCGCGCACCAACAATTGGGGCTATTCGGCCCTCCTTGAGTAATGCAAACAAAGTTCCGAGATCAGCCGCGTACATTTCTGGGCGTGAATCCCTCCACATTCGTGTGTTGTAGCCCACGCATCCCTTGTTGTCCCCCAGAAGACCAATCGGCTTGAAGGAAGGGTCTCGAAGAAGGGTCATCAAAGCCTTCAGCGGCTGAACGTGGCCGTTCGTGGTCACCCCGAATGCGCCGTAGCAAACGAGGGTCCCCGTTGATCGAAGCGCCTGGTACGAACGCTTCGCATGGGACCCAGCGACAAAATCGAAGGCCGCCGCGACACCGTCCTTGGTATCCCGGCCGATCCGCGTGACGAAATCCTCCTTCATATAGTCTATTGGCACGCCGCCGAGCTGCTCCACCATATGGAGCTTTCCTCCGGAGGCTGTCCCAAAGGCCTTCAACCCTTCGATTGACGCCAACTGGAGAAGAGCCGTTCCCACCCCACCCGCGGCCCCGTGAACGAGAATCGCATCCCCCGCGGCCGCATGAGTGCAGCGCCTGATCATCTGGAAGGCTGTCAGGTAGTTGCGAACCATGCTTACCGCAGCCCCGCTTTCCAGGTCCAAAGGCACAAGAACGGCGTGCTTTGAGGGCACGGAAATAAAACGACTGTATCCTCCCACGACGGTCATTGCGGCCACCCGGTCGCCTTTTCTAAAATTCCGAACTTCATCCCCAACGGACTCGACCTCTCCCACGACGTCGTAGCCCGGTGTGACGGGCAGCTTTACTCCTGGGTAAACGCCTTCCCTTACCATGACATCGGCAAATGAGACACCTGCGGCCCTGACCCGGATTAGGATTTCATCCGGACGTGGCGGGGTCACCTCGTCGGAAATCAGCTTCAGGACCGAGGGGTCGCCCTTGTGGGAAATGAAGATGCGTTCGTTTTTCATGATTGGCTAATTTGGTGGACGACGACTAGCCGTGATCTTCTTGCGTCCAGTGAAGGATTTCGGCGGCATCCTCCAGTTGGGAAGAATGCGGTATCCGGCTACACCCGTCCTAGATGAGTGTCCTTAAATGCCGAGCCGTACTTCAGGCCATAGCCGAGAAGCCGATCGAATCCGATATGTGCCGTCCAAATTAGAGCTAATGGGACAAGAGATGGCATATGCCCGAAGTACGCCAGAAGCCACAACGTGAATGGAGACGCATATGTGTGACCTGAATTGTAGGCGATCGCCCCGACTCTGGTTCCCAAAAGATAGCCGACCATCAGGAGATCCGGGAGAAGGAAAAGCAGAAGGAATTTACCCCAATGGTAGCCTTCTTCCCCGTACATGATGCATGCCGCGCTCAGCACGGCGAGTCCTTCCAAGCGAAGCAATATCCCTGGTCCGGTGAGTCTCATTTTTTTTCCCTCCAAGTTGGCTGCACAATTCTCCCCTGGTGATCAGCAATGGCAAAGAAGATCAAGCCCGCGCAAAAGCAAAGCACGATCGCAACGACCGAGGCCTCGGCACCAAACGCGCCGCCGGATAGCCAATCCGGACCTGTAAGAGTACCCTGAAACAGGCCCTCCCCAGGATGCCCAGATACGGTGACTCCGAAGATTCCCCCCTGAGTGAAGTTCCATGCGACATGGATGCCGATGGGGAGCCAAAGACGCCCGGTCAACTTGAAGGCGCCCGTCAGGAGAACACTTGCTCCGACGACGATCGCCAACGCTCCTACAAGGGTTCCATTGGGACCAATGAAATGAAGCACGCCAAAGATTCCCGCCGAAATCAGCAATGCGATCCATGTGCCGAGCGACTCCTCCGCAATCCGGAACAGGATCCCCCTGAATACGATTTCCTCAAACGTGCCGATGACCACGGCAACAGCCAGCGGCAAGACAGCCTTCGGCCATTCTCCTGTTCCGGCTAGGCGATAAACACCCAGCGACGCCAGGATGGTAATCGTCGCCCCAAAAAGCAGGGCGCCGATCACAATTCCTACGATAAGCTCTTTTGCCGCCGTCCTGGGAGCAAACTCGTCGGCCCGGCGTCGCTCGACCGTGCGTACATATGCAATGTAGGCACCGCATGAGACGAGCGCGCAGGCCAGTGCCTTCACGACGCCCATGCTTGTCTTGCCTAGCGGAAGTAGCGGTACCAGCCGCTGCATGATAATGAACGGAATCGTGACCCACAGTAATGCCAGGACTACCCTGACAAGGGGATGACGGAAGAACCTCCTCAAACGGGAAGTGGAAATGTCATCGTTTTGGAAAGCTTGGCCGATGTTTGTGTTCATGATTGGGGTCGGCGCGACTCATAAATAGCTGTCGCCCGAGGGTCTGGCTACCTTCAAAAGCCACCGGTTGCGGATCAACCCGCCTGGTTCGATGTGTCAAATCCGACGAGGAGTGTGATTGCTGCGAGAATGAGGGATGGAATGATCATATTGTTGATGGGTTGTCTTGGTCAGCTTCGTGAGCATTTTGCTCAGTTGCTTAGGTTATCACGCCGGTGGGAGTTGCGCAGTGGCGCTAAGCGCCAATAACAATGCCGTTACCGCCACTAGGGCATGGACCCTCATTCGACAGTCAGGACAGAACGATTCGTGAGCCTCTCCGGGCTTTCGGGGTCGTGCGAGGGCAGGTAGACGAGGGGCTGTTCCTTCGCTAGCGCCGTGATCTTGGCATGGGTCGCCCTGGCAATGCCGACGCTGGGGCTGACGCCGTCGACCTTTCCGTCGAGAAGCATCTGCTGGTTGTAACTTGTGTCGCCAGCTATGAACAAGGAGGGCGAACCACGGACGACAACAGACACATGGTGAGGGGTGTGGCCGGGAGTAGGGACGATCAGGACGTCGCCCGACCTCGTCAGGGACATGCTGCTATCGAATGGACCGAGCGGGCCATGATCGAATCGAATGAAATTCGGCTCCCACCATCTCGGCCAACGATGGGGAAGGTAGCCCTGGATCCTTCCTCCGATACCGGAGGCCCTCTTGTATTCCTGCTCGGACACCCAGAAACGGGCATTTGTGAGGTCGGTCAGGCCGCCCGCATGGTCGGTGTGGAGATGCGTCAGCACGACTTGGCTCACGTCCCTCGGGCTAATTCCCAGCCGGCGAAGTTGAGCCCCGATTTCCTCGTCAGGGTGTACTGAGAAATGGGCGGCGCGCCGGTAAAACGGATGCCAGCTTGGGAAATATCCCTGCTGGTGAACCCGCGAAGTTTCGCCCGTATCCACAACGATCACCCCTTCATCGTGCTCGATCGCCCACGCGTAGATAGGCAGCCAATCGGTCCACTCCGGATCGAACAGCATGTTTGCGGCGCGGGTGAGGCCGGTTCCCTTTGACTGTTGCTGGGACTTGCGCACCTGCACAAATCCGGTGCGTATTGCGTGAACCTTCACGTTTGGGCCTGCCGGGAGGCATGAGCTGACGGTGGCCGACGGGGCGGATGTCTGGATTGAGTTCATATGTGTATTGGACTTCCCCAAGGTAACCGAACCCCGCGAGGCGCGCACTGGCGCAGGGCGCCAATAACATTGCCGATACTGCCACTTGCGGAGACCATCTGGCGGACCGTGACCTCAGAATACCGCAACAGCGTGCATGTCGTCGTGTTTTCGGCTCTGGTTCGTTATCTGGAACGCAGCGGATACTCGATCCAGGAGTTCAGCCGCCTTTCCGGGGTCAGTGCCGAAGTGCCCAGAGATCCGGACGCGAGAGTGCCCATCGAAACAATGGTGCGAAGTTGGAAGGCCGCGCTTGAATTGACAGGGGACCCGGCGCTGGGCCTCGCCGTGGGTGCCGACTATTCGAGCAATTCACATGGAATCCTGGGTCACCTTATTTCGCACTCCGAAACTCTCGGCGGCGCGCTAAAGGTGCTCTGCCGATACCAAATGCTACTCTCCGGAGGGGATTTGATTGAGCTTAGGGAGACACGAGGCGAAGCGCATCTAATATTTAACGCGGACGATCCAAACCCGGCGATCTGGCCTACCGTAGTGGAACGGATTTTCGCCAGCATACTGACCGTCGCGAAAGGCGAGACTATCGGCCAGTTTTCCCTTTCGGGCGTCGAGCTTGATTATCCCCAGCCGCCTCACGCCGCTTCATACAGGAGATTCTTCGGCGTTCTTTGCCGTTTCGGAGCCGAGAGCAGCCGGCTCGTTTTCCCGCGGTCGCACTTGGATCTGCGGATGCGAAACCGCCACTCCTCGCTTCACTCGTTACTTTCGCGAGAGATCGAGACGGCACACAAAGCCCTCATAGAGGAAAAGAGTGTCACGACCGCGAAACTGTGGATTACGCTGCCGATTCTCTTGGATCGCGGAGTGATTTCAGTAAGGGACGCTGCCGAGGCGCTCAATCTAAGTGAACGCACGCTCCATCGGCGCCTGGCACTCGAGGGCGCAACTTACCTTAAGCTTCTAGATAAGGCGCGCTTTGAGCGTTCCATGCGATTGATGGCCGCCCCAGATATCTCGCTTGAGGAGATCGCGCTCGCCTGCGGATTTCTGGACAACAGTGGCTTTTACCGCGGCTTCAAGCGATGGACTGGGATGGCGCCTCGGGCCTACCGGCAATCCGGTCGGGCGAATAGAGACCTGGTTTCATCGCCGTCGCCGAGACGGTCAACGAAAAGGCGCTCGCGTTAAGAGGTTTTTGGGGCGGTCCTTCCAATTGTACTCATTTTCGCACATATGTCCGCTTCAAGATTCCATTGAAGAATGAACGTGCCAATTGGCATCGACGATCAACCGCCTCAATCACCCGCCGCGGCTATGCCGTCGCTGCGTGTGACACTGCGGGACATTGTTAGGCATCGCGGAGTCCAACTCTCCCTAGTCTTGTGGGTCGTCTGCTACGTCGCAGTTCTCCTACTGGCACATGGATCGCTCCCATTCGATCGTCCGGCTGTGGCCCAGAGGCCGTTTGCTGTGCAATTGGCCGCCCCAACCATTGGGATGCTGCAGATCTTCGTGCTAATGGCACTGGCTTTCATCATTACCCGCAAGCGTGTCGTTCCCGACATGGCTGCCCGAGCACCCGAACGTCGCATCGCCATGCGCGAGACAATCATTGTTCTCGCCTATGCGGCACTTGGCCAAGCCGGAGGCTGGATAGTGGGTCCGGCACTAGGATTTCGCGCCTTTAGCTTCCACCTTGCTGGCTCCGTCTTTGGCTGCACGACGACCCCTTTGGAGCCTGCTGAGGTGTGGGTGTGGGCGATCTACAACTTCCTCGTCTTCGCTGTGGCGCCTTATCTTTACTTTCGGAGACGCTACCCAAATGTTGCGCTCAACCTATGTTCAAGCAACCGCCGGAATGACGGTGCATTGATCTTCGTCATTCTGGCGCTCGAATCGGCATTCGAGCTTTGCGTATTCGACAAGACGATATTCGGCCTAAGGCCGCATCAGGCTCTCCTTGGCGCTCCCCTCACCTTTTTGATCTATCTTCTCGGGACGGTGCTACCGACCATGATCCTTATCTACGCAATCCTGCTTCCCCGGTTTCTAAAGCTGACCGGATCGGCGATCAGCACCGTGCTTCTCGGAGGTCTTTCATATGCGGCAATGCACATCGTCGAAGGATGGTCGGCTTTTGATTCGCCGCAGGATACTGCGCTTTCACTACTCTTCGTGCTGCTTACCTATGTTGGGCCCGGGTTGATGAAGGGTGTGCTGACATTGCGGACGGGGAATGCATGGGTTCACGCGCTTAGCTACCATGCATTCGCTCCCCATGTGATTACCGACACGCCCCTCGTCGTCCAGGTATTTGGTATCAAATGAGATAACTACAAAACCCTAACACTCTCAACGGGTTTTACGGCTTGGTGCCTCAAATACTCGACGGATGGCTATCCCTCGGTCCACTCGATCAGCTTGCCTCGCGTCAAAGGGAAAACGTCGGGATCATTGTTACGGTGCCCATAGGTTGTGGTTAAACTTTCCGTATTCGTTGTGTCGAATCTAGCCAGGAGTGTGATTGCGGTGAGAATGAGGACTCGGATGATCATCATTTGTGTTGTTTGATTCGCGCCTGCGACTCCGGTAGTCCCACAAGCAACGAAGGGAGGGGTTGCTCGGATATTCTAAGTTGCCGTATTTTTTTTCATATGTCCCAGCCCAAACTTTCCTCGAAATCCCACTGCTTGAACTGCGGTTCTCCGCTCAACGGACCCTACTGCTCAAAGTGCGGGCAGCATGACGTCGACTACAGTGGCTCGTTTTTTCACATCATTGAGGACGCGCTTGAGGGAGCGCTGCATTTTGACGGAAAATTCTTCAAGAGCGCCCGGTACATATTCACTCGCCCAGGGTTTCTAACGACGGAGTTCGTTGCAGGTAGACGAGTGCGTTACATGCATCCCGTCCGATTGTATATCTTTGCCAGCTTCCTCTTTTTTGCGTTCAGCGTACTGGCGAGCCACGGCTTGAAGTCCGATTCGGCTAAGATGGCAAATCCTTCAACAGTTGCAAATGGAGCGACTCTCCCCAAGTCGAAAGAAGTCGGTAGCACGGGCTTCATGCCCAAGGTTAACGTAAATCTTGCTCCCCCGGTAGATCACGCTACTCGAAGTTGGCTCGATGACCCGCTTCGCATCACCGTCGATCCAAATGACAAGGTGAGCCAACGGGATCTTGCAGATGAGATCTGCCACCTCCTGCCGGCGATGCTCATTCTATGCCTGCCCTTCCTCGCTCTGGTGCTCAAACTTGTCTACATCAAAACGGGCAAGCCGTATCTTGAGCACATTATTTTTGCCATTCACATTCAGGCGCTCGCATTCCTTTCATTCATTCTTATCAAGGCGGGTGGATCGCTGGCATCCATTGTCAGCAAGGATTTTGAGAGCATGGTCGGACTCATTCTTCTGTTGGGAATGTTCTTGCTGATCTACCGCGCCTTCCGAGTGGTATACCAACAAGGCCGAGTAAAAACGGTGTTCAAGTTCGCGCTGGTCCTCGTCGGATATGGACTGATCCTGGTCTTTGCATTTGTGGCCCTCGGGAATTCATCCAGCTATCTTGTGTCCCGAGGCAGTTGATTCCAGGGGGGGTAACTAAAAGAAACTAAATAGGACGTGTCATAGTGGCTCAATCGGTGTTGGTCGACAGCAGCCAATTAGTTACTGTCTGGCCGTATTTCGTCCCTCAGACCCGCCGATTTCACGTCGGTGTTCTGAGCGAATCTGATTAGCGCCCGAAGACTAATCTCTCTTCTCGAGCTATCCCTCAGAGACAGCTCTGCCTGCTCCTTGGCAATTCGACTCAACGGCCAAAGCTGCGAGACTCGAGCCCGTGTAATTCCCTCCCTTTTAGCCACTTCTGAACGGGACTGCACCCTACCCTCTCTCAATTGTTTGGCCCACGAATGAACCCTGATAACTACTGCCCACGGATCGGAGAGGTTCCCAAGCAACAAGCGTTTCTGAGGTAGGACCACCCTCGATTTTGCCGTCGAATTCCTGCCCTTTTCGAATGGCATCGAGACCCGCAGAATTTTGTCTCGGATCCCTCCTTGGGCAGCCATTTTAAATCAGATACTTACAGAGCGGTGCTCTTCGCCCAAAAAAACGTCTGTCCGGTTTCTGGGCTCTCCACCATGAAGTGGGGACAGGGTTCGTAGACGGACGAGGTTCTTGGTCTATTTAGCAAAGGGTTGCGGGTCTATTTGAATATCTTTCGCCGGAGATGGCGCCGCAGGCCAGCGTGCATAAATATTTACTCATTCCCCTTGACTGAATAATCGCTGTCGCTTTCCCTTGGCACATGCCCGACCCGGCAAAAACGAGGTCTGCCCTTAAGGATCCCGCCAAGGACTATGGTCACCGTTTAACCGATGTGATCGGCTTCCTGGAGGCGACAGGATGGAAGCATCGGATCAAGGGAGGCCATCACATATTCACACGAAGCGGCATTCCAATTCTCTTAAACCTGCAACCCGAGAAGGACGGCAAAGCGAAAGGCTATCAGATTCGACAGGTGCGTCAGGCGCTTGAGCGGTTCAATCTCTAGGCGCCAAGTGTTTACGGATAGAAACTCATTAACCTCCTAAACCCGAAATGAACACGATTAAAGATTATGCCGTCCAGGTCACTTGGGACGATCGGGCCGGTTATTTTGTGGCCGAGATCCCGGAAATCCTCACCTGCGCGGCGGATGGGAAGACTCAGGCCGAGGCGCTTGCGAACCTTGAAGAGACCTTTGCGGTACTGAAGGAAGCCTATGTCGAGGAGGGTTTGGCGATACCCTCCCCTTCTCTTTCAGGCTCGATCTCCGTGGAGAAGCTCTCGGAACTTTCGGATCTGGTAAAGGTGTCCCGACTGGCTGAGCTCGCCGGAATTCCAGGCCAGACACTGGCGACGAAGCTCAAGAGGGGAACACCTTTCAGTGCCACGGAATCGCGGAGGCTTTCCCGGACGCTAAAGGCCCATGGGTTGGCAGTGACGTAAGGAATTCGCTCTCCGCTCGCCCTGAGTTCTCCCATGCCGATCTGTTCCAAGCGCAGCTAAACGCCGATGCGTACAAGATGGATCCGGAGATCCTGTTGCCCGGCAAATAATCTTCGTGTGCGTCAGCTACGCCCGCAAGATTTGGATGACCCGTCGGGCGCTTAGAATGCCTGAGGGCGGCTGTGCATAGAATTCGTCAAACAATCGGCATTGAAAGACCCAACTACTGGAGTTAAGTCATTGGTAATGAATGCGGCCCCTAGGTTCGATCCCAGCCCGGGCAGCCATTTGAACTCAATAGCTTAGTAATTCAACGACGCTAGGCAGCGCCACTCTGTATCGGTGTGACGGGAGGGGCCTCCTCCTCTCGCGTCGGGTTCTAGGCTCGTCTCCAGCGTGAACGGGCGGATACATGGCGGCGCAAGGCGGCCATGCCGGTCCAATCCTCCCCCCTGGCACCACGGTGCGCAGTCACTTGCCACGGATGGCGATGATCGGATTGATTCGGGATGCCTGGCGGGCGGGCAGGAATGCGGCGGCAAGGGCGACAAGGCCGAGCACGCAGATAGTGGTGGCGAAAGTCACCGGGTCCATGGCGGGAGTTGCGAAGAGGAGCGATGCCATCAGCCGTCCCATGACGAGGGACAAGGCCGTGCCCACTGAGATCCCGACAAAGGTGGTGCCCAGTGAGGAGCCGACCACCTCCGAGATCACGCGGGAGGGAGAGGCACCCAGCGCCATGCGGATGCCGATGTCTTGCGTCCGTTGCGCGACGGTGTAGGAGACGACGCCATAGATTCCCAGGGATGCGAGGACCAGGCCGAAGACAGCCAAGACGGAAACCAGCTCGGCAAAAAACCTCCGCGGTGAAACGGAATGCTCGACGATCTCGCCAATCTGGCGAAACTGGGTCGCGGGCTGGTCCGGATTGAGAGAGCGCACGGCCGCCATGACGGAGGGTGCCACGGCCTCGATCGGCAGCCGGGTCTTGATGACAAGCTCTGCGCCCTCTGGGTCGGACTGGGCCATCGGCAGGTAAACCTCCGGGCTTGACGGGGTCTCGGGGCTGATCTCGTGGACGTCCGCAATGACACCGACGACCCGCGACTCCTTTTCGGCGAGGCCGCTCACGAGGCGGCCGACAGCATCCTTTCCCTGCCATCCCTCCCGGGCGGCCGCCTCGTTGATCACGATTTCGTTTTCTGCGCCTGGCCCCGCCCGCCAGCTCAAGTCTCGACCGCTCGTGAGCCTCATGCCCATGGTCCCCAGGTACCCCGGGCTGACCACGTAGACGAAGGGATTCAGGTAGCGACCGTTCTTCTCGATGCTTCCTTTCACCTGCATTCCCCAGCTGCGGTTTCTGTCTAGGGGCAGCATGTCGCAGATCGCCGCCGACTCGACCCCGGGGACCACCGTCACCTTGTCCAGTATCGCCCTCAACTCGGGGTTCCTCTTGGCGTGGTCGCCGTTGTCCGTCAGGTCAATCTTGAGGGCCGCGGTCCTTTCGGGGCGAAAGCCGAGGTCAACGTCGAGGACTTTGAGAAAGCTACGCAGGAGGAGGCCCGCGCCGAAAAGGAGCATGCACGCGAGGGCAATCTGGGAAACGACTAGCCCCTTGCGCACGACCTCATGCCTCCTTCCACGGCTCAGGCCCGCCCCTGAATCCTTGAGCGCCTCCTGGAGGTTCACGCCGGAGACGCGCAGGGCCGGCGCGAGGCCGAACAGGATCCCGACAAGTAAGGTGATTATCAAAGTCCAGGCCAATGCGGCCGCATCCACCCGCACGCTGTTCAGCATCGGAAGCGCAATCGAGCCCTGGTGGGCGAGGTACCCCGTGACGCCATAGGCAATGCAGAGGCCGAAAGCGGCACCCAGCGCCGCAAGGAGAAGGCTTTCGGTCAGCATTTGCCTCACCAGCCTGCCCTTTCCTGCGCCAAGTGCGCCTCGGAGGGCGAATTCCTTGGCCCGGACAGCCGTCCTAGCCAGCAGGAGGTTGGACAGGTTCACGCACACAATCGCCATGATCACCCCGACCGCGAACCATAGCGCTATGAGCGAGCGCCTCAACTGGCCGCTCACATGGTTGGCGAGCGTGCTGACCACCGTGTCATAGTCCTCCCACCAGTCGGAGTGGAGCGACCGGAGATGGGGGAACAACACCTTGGCCTCGGCTTGGGCCTGTTCGACTGTCATCCCTGGCTTAAGGCGCCCCACGATCGCAAGCGTGTTGCCCCACGTTCGCCAAAAATCCATGACCGCGGGCATGTAGATGTCCACGTTCATTCCCGGCGAGAATACGGAGCCGAAATCATACGAGGAAGGTAGAACTCCCACCACAGTGACGGGCGCCCCGTTAATGGAGACGGACTGGCCGATGATCGCCGGGTCGGCCATGAATTGGCGCCTCCAGAACGCGTTGCCAAGGATGACGGCGCTCGGCCCTCCCTTCTGGCATTCCACGGCGGAAAAATTGCGCCCCAGGGCGGGCCGGACGCCGAGGAGGGGAAAGAAGTTCTCGGCGACCTCAATGCCCACGAGGGGAAGCGGCTCTCTTCGGCCCGTCATCTTGTACGAGAGGGAGTTGAAGAACGTTTGATAGCTCGTCACGTCCTCGAAGGCGGTATTGTGGCGGCGGAACTCCTCAAAAGCGCTCACGGTGTAGGTCTGGTCGGAGAGGCCGCCCAAACCGTGGTTGCTCGCGAACCACGCCAGGCGGCCTGCGTCCCTGAAGGGCAGCGGCCGAAGAAGAAGGGTGTTCACGACACTGAATACCGCGATGTTGGCGCCGATGCCGAGCGCCAGGATGAGGATCGCGACCGACGCGAAGCCGCGCTCCCTTGCGAGCGCCCTAACCGCAATCCGCAGGTCCTGGAGAAGGTCCTCGACGAGGGGCAGCCCGCGCGTATCCCTGTGGAGCTCCCTCGCCTGCTCCATCCCGCCGAGGGCGACCAGGGCCGCCCGCCGCGCCTCGTCGGGGCTCATTCCCCTCCTAGCATTGTCCGCGGTCGCGAATTCGACGTGGCCCGCGAGCTCGTCATTCATCTCCGAATCCATCGCCGCCTTTCCAAAAAGGGCGCGAACCCGGGCCAAGCCCCGTCTAAGGCCGGAAATCATACGTTTCCCTTCGCCGCTTCCAGCGAGAGCACGCGCCCCATGACCCCCGAAAGCCTCTGCCAGTGCGCCTCGTCCACGAGCATCCTCGCTCGGCCCGGCTTCGTGATCGAATAGAACTTCGCCCTTCGGTTGTTGTCGGAGGCTCCCCATTCCGCGGCGATCCACCCGCGCTGCTGCAGCCGCACCAGGGACGCGTAAATCGTGCCCTGGTTGAGGAGGACCTCGTCGCCGCTCACCAGCTCGATCCGGCGCGCGATGCCGTAGCCATGGAGCGGGCCCATTGAGGCAAGAGTCTTGAGGACCATGAGGTCCAGGGTTCCCTGCAGCAGGTCGAGTTTGTCGTCGTTCATGGCAAAGCTTTCATGTGGTTGTCCCACATAAAGGCAAAGTGATCCTGTGGCATTCCAACAGGAGAACCCCGGCGGGAGGAAAAAGTTACATGGATTCGACAGGCACAGCGTCCGTGGCCCGCATCATAGGTCCCTACGAGCCAACCCATGCATGGCTTAGATCCCACGGCGATAGCTGCCTCTGGAACCCAACGAGCCAACCAATGCATAGCTTGGGCCACCATGCCAACTTGGGGAATGCGGTTTGGCGCCCGTTGTCGGAGAGAAGATCACCTACATCAGACTGAACACCCCAATGCCTTGCCCACCTCGTGGCACTTGTCCTCGGTCAACCGCGATGATACCCGCCGCCTCTTTCATCGGCGATGAGCCCGAGCAGAACTTGAGTAAGGATGCGACCGTCCGACCTATGTTGAGTTCAGTGTTTTGCTTAGTGGTGTATCCGTCATGGACACCACGCTCAGACGAATTCGTGTGCGTTGAACCACGGCCACGGCGGATACACCACTAAGCATAATGCCGAGCTCGGCATTATGGGGTGACCCCTGACACCAAAAGCATTGGCCTTCTCTGGCCTCCCTTCGATATGCATCAATTTGGCCATTTCGTCAGCCCTTTCGGTTCCTAACCCTCTCGCCTGAAAGAGATTGTATTGATGTGTTGTTGCAAACGAGACTCTATCTCATATTAATCTTGAGAATCAGTCGCACCGCCCTATCACCCTCTGCCGATGCGTGCTCAAACACCAATGCTGAAGGCCGCGACTCTCTACGCGGTTATCACAGCTCTTCCTTCCATATACGCTCAGACAGCGTCATCGCCGCAGCCGCTGGGCTCCTACGGCGCCGACGTGTTCTTGAACCCGCTCGTGGTCCACGGGGAAAAGGACGACCCCTTCTTCACGCCAGCCGCCAGTTCGGCGACAAAGAGCGATATCGCCCTTCTCGATCTTCCCCAAACGATCAATGTGGTGCCCCGAGATCTATTCGTGCTCCAGGGGGCCCGTTCAATAGAGGATGTGCTTTTGAATGTGGCCGGCGTCAGCCCGTCGGTTGGGGACGGCCAGCGCGACCAAGTCTACATCCGAGGCTTCAGCGCGCAGTATGACCAATACCTGGATGGCGTGAGGGATGAAGCGATGTACTTTCGCGATCTCTCCAACATTGACCGTGTTGAAGTGCTCGAGGGTCCATCGGCGGTACTTTATGGCCACGGATCGGCAGGGGGAATCGTGGACCGCATTTCCCGCCTTCCCACGGCAACTCCGATCGGGGCCGTGGACGTGGCCTACGGGAGCTGGGACGAGCGCCGCACCGAACTTGATTCCGCGGGCCCTCTCGGCTCGCCATCCTTCACTTACCGCTTCGACGCCGCGTGTGAGGACTCCGGCGGATTTTGCGACCAGTACTTCCTTCAGCGCTACCACCTGTCCCCGTCGGTTGCCTGGAACGCGACGCCTGACACGAAGGTGCTTGTGCAAATCGACTATCTTAACGACCTCCGTCTCGATGACCTAGGCATTCCCGCTTTGGTCGGCCCTCCAGGCTCGGGGTTTCCCGGCATCGCCCCCGATGTTCCTATCGGTTCCTACTACGGGTCGCCCGATTCGTTCGACAAAGATTATGTGCGCGCCGCGGTCGACACCGTGACGATGACCCTCGACCATGAATTCAGCCCCGACGTTGATCTGCACGAGGTTTTCCGAAGCGAGCATTACACGCTCGATCGTAACAACATGCTTCCCACCGGGGTGTACCTTCCCTCTGGGGGCACCTACACGGGTGACCTGGACAGCGTCTGGGTTAAGCGGTCGCAAAGGCATATTCTGCGCTTCGAGAACGATCTCTTCAACCAGCTTGAGCTGTCGTGGAAATTTCGATCGGCCGGGATGGACCATAATGTTCTCCTTGGCCTGGAGGTTGGACGCCAAAGCGCGGATTCGAACTCGAAGCAGCTCAACGCTCCGGCAGTCGCCCTCGTCGATCCGGTATTGACCTATGTCACGGCAGGCACAGCACCGGCCTCTGTAACCGCCGCGGCGGCTCGGGCGGACACAGCGGGCCTTTATCTCCAAGACCGGATCACCATTTCCCGGCACTGGAAGGCCTTGGCCGGGATCCGGGCCGACTATTACGAAGTGTCCCAGCAGAACAAGGTATCGCCATTCAATCAGATTGAGAGCCTCAACCGGACGGTCAGTCCCCGCGTTGGCATCGTGTACGAACCCGACCGGTATCTATCGTTCTACGGAACCGTGAGTCAGTCCTTCTCACCCGCCGCCGGGGACGGCATTTCCACGGCCGCCACGACGGCCGCACTCGCGCCACTTAAGGCGACGAATTTCGAAGTCGGCGTCAAGGAATCCCTTCTCGGCGATTCGCTGAGCGCCACCGTTGCTGTGTTTCAGCTCACCCGCGACATTACCGAGACGAGCGCGGCGACCAACCTGACGACTACCGCCGGCCAGCAGCGCAGCCGCGGCGTCGATCTTGTTCTAGCCGGCCGCATTACCGCCCGATGGTCCGTGTCGGCAAGTTACGAACTCCTCGACCCCGTCATCGTTAACGGAGGCTTGGACAGCGGGGGAATTCTGCTGGACGGAAAGATCCCGTCGCTCGTCCCAAGAAACAGCGCCAGCTTCTACACGACCTTTGACGTCGGCCATGGCTTTGGCATCGGCGGTGGGACCGTTTCTATGGGAGGCCGTTTCACTTCAAACGACGACTCCGTGACACTTCCCGCATTCACGGTTGTAAACGCCGTGGCATACTACCGTCACAGTAACTGGGAGGCGCGCCTAAACCTTAACAACGTCCTCAATCACCGTTATCTCATCACCGCGGGGGAGGGAACCGATTACACCGGACAGACCGTGATGCCCGGAGCGCCGATCAATGCGGCCGGCTCCGTCACCTGGCATTTCTAGGTCGGCCCGATCCACAAACCCAGGCCCACTCATTTCACGGGGGGAAGAACATCCACCCAAGCCGAAGAAGACTCTTCTCTTTCAGAATCGGGAACAAGATCCAGCCGAAGAACAACGGATTTCAGACCGCCGCTTTCGCACGGCTTTCATTCCGCCGCTGGCATTTTTTGGGTGTTCTTCGCAAAAAATGCTGGTTAGCGGCCCGTCCAAATCCACCGCCGTCTCAGGAAAGGCTCCCCGGGCCAGGCCTTACCTCCCCGTAGGAAGGACAACCAGCGACAGCTTCATGAATATTTGGCGGCAGCCGGATTAATAATGGAGTTTACGGCGAAGGTTCATGAACGGCAGTTCCAAAAAATAGTATGAAACCGTAGATAATGCCATGGTGGGAATAAGCCACAACTTCCAGTCATGAGTGGGCCACATGGCAAAGTGGTAATCCATATAGGAACTTAAGAACAAGAAATGCCAAACGTAGATGGAGTATGACAACGCTCCGATAGCGATCATGGGTCTTGAGTTCAGGAACCCAAAGCCCGGCGACTTTTCGTTGATCACGAGAGCGATTCAGCCCAGCACCAACCATGCTTGGATAACCATTCTGAGCTCCCGACACCCTAGTGAGGATACCATTCGGTCCCAGACGTGAAGGCATTCCGCAGCGATCATTCCGAACGGATCGGTGGGGTTCCTTCCCTTCTCTTGGGTTAGCCCATCGAAGCTCCAAGGAGCCGGCCTATTCCAGCGGTCACCGCCATCGCAAGAACCCCTCCAAAAATTACCCGAAGCGAAGCGCGATAGACCGGAGCCCCTCCAAGATACCCTCCAAATGCGCCGAGAGCCGCAAGGCTACTTAGGGAAAATGTTGCGATGCCTACGATACGCCATGCTGGAGGCGCGACAAGAAGACCTAAGATTGGGACGGTTGCAAAGAACCCAAAGCTTGCCGCCGATATCCAAGCCGCCTGCATGGGTCGAGCTAGTGAAGCAGCCGTGATACCAAGCTCGTCCTGCAAGTGGGCACCGAGTCGATCGTGAGTGCTGAGCTGCAGGGCGACTTTAGATGCGAGATCCTCTGTAAGTCCTCGCTTCACGTAAATCAGCGCAAGCTCCTGCATTTCGGCCTCCGGCTGTTTCTCCAATTCCGATTTCTCAAGCTCTACGTCCGCTTGCTCGGCGTCACGTTGGGAACTTACCGAAACGAATTCTCCGGCAGCCATTGACATGGCGCCCGCAACGAGACCGGCCACTCCAGCCACCAGGATCCCTTTTTTGGAAGCCGATGCTGCGGCCACACCGATCATAAGACTAGCGGTGGACACAATCGCGTCGTCTGACCCGAGCACCGCAGCACGCAACCACCCTGCCCGTCCGCTCCGGTGCCTTTCTGCCCCACCAGCTTTCATTTTAATAGCCGCCTTCATGGCCGACCTTGCTTCCTTTGGCGCCATGTCCGTCATTCAGTAACACTAAGGAAAATGTAATTCAAAGGATACGGGGTGTTCCCCCTATGCATCCTTTCATTTTGATTCTTCGGACCGCCTGGATCGAAATCCCCGAAAATTCTTGGCCTTCTTGTGGCACTCTAGTTACAAAACGGTTGGATTCCAGCCACTCCGGGGATTGAATAATCCCTCGGTCACCGGGCGCCGTCGTTTAGTACTCCAGTCTCTCGGTTTCGCGTCCTATGCATTAACCTTCTATGCAAACAAAAAAGGCCGCCAAACACCGGCGCGTCTCCGAGCAGGCCCACGGGAAACGCAATAGCACCGCCCGCGAACTTGGCATCCGTTAAGGCAAGACGGCGAGCAGTTGGTCGCGGGGTACTCTAGACCCGATTAACCCATCCTATTCGGTAGGATGCGTGGCCGCGACGTCCTAATTTGAGAAGAGTGAATATCGGGCACACGCCGCATAGCATGCGTGCCCCAGGCATCGGTATGTCTAGCTCTAATCTGGAACGTCTCCCGAAAACGAAACTACCCACGTAATCTGCACGGATACTTCGGATCGGCAGCAGAGGGCCCCGGGGGTAGCGAACCAGCGGTGCGCGACTCCATCCCAAAGGGGACTGGCAGCCGGCACCGCAACTAGATTCGATGGAAGGCGCGCTTGGGACGCCGTGCTATTTTAAAACTTGGCGAGCTCTTCGGTCCAGTAGCCATCGCGATTGTAGTGGCCGTAAAGGTCGGTCTCGTAGCTACGGGTCAGGAGCAGATCATCCGACAGCTCCGGGGCACTCTTGATCGACTCGCGAGAAAGGCTGACAAAGACCTTAGACTCGCCCCAACTGATATTCTCGATCCATTGTGGCGAAACTAGGACCTTCTTGCCCGGTATCCAATTGCGCGTGTTGACAACAAGGTAGCGGATTGCCCAGGTCTCGTCGTCTATGATGAAATCCTCGACGTGGCCCACATTGCCGTCTGAGGCGTCGACAAGGTAACCGTCTACGGCGTGCGTGCTCCTGAGGTGAGAATCCCATGATTCCTCGCGGCGGCTAAACTCCTCCCATCGCTCGCTGTCGCGCGTGACATATGAGTATGGGCCCCAGCTGTACGGGCCTCCCCAATAGGTTGGCCACCCGTAATATCCGTGGTAGCTGTCCTCGAACTGGCGGGACACGGGCTTGTCGCTATCGAGGCCTGGACTGTTCTCGATCTGTTTCTTCGTCAGGCCTACGCGGATCTGTTTCGTCTTTGAATCGACGGATAGTAGCGAAAATGGCGAAAGGAGCACCTTGCGACCGATGAGCCAGTTGCCGGTCTCGGCGACGAGGTAACGGACTGTCCAGAATTTATCGTCAAAATAGAATTCACGAGCTGAGCCGATCTCGCCGTCCCGACAATGGAGGGCGTAGCCCTTTAGCGTTTTAGCAGTGTATAGCATGGTAGTGCCTTCTTCGTTGTGATGTGTGTTGTACGGTTCGAACCCCGTATGAGAGCCTGTCATCGTCCCCTTACCCCGGGTTAAATCCAGGGTGGTAACGTGTGTGGACAGTGCCACTTCGGTCCCGCGTTGGCCATGGGGTGTAAACCCCGGCACGCCACGTCCACGACTCCAGTGGGTCTATGGCAACCTACTTCGCAGCTTAATCCATCACCAGGACAGCCGAACCGTGGAATGCACCTGCTCGGAGCTGAGAAAGCGCTTCGTTCGCCTCGGCCAACGGAAAGATGCGGACCTCCGTCTTCACGGGCACATCCTGCGCCATGGCAAGGAATTCCTCTCCGTCTTTGCGGGTAAGATTGGCAACCGAGCAAACCGTGCGCTCCTGCCAAAGAATCTCGTAGGGGAACGCGGGGATATCGCTCATGTGGATGCCCCCGCATACCACGCATCCACCCCTCACAGTCGCCCGGAGGGCGCGAGGCACCAAGGCGCCCACGGGTGCGAATATTATCGCCGCATCCAGAAGCTCCGACGGCATCGCGCTAGAGTCGCCGGCCCAAACAGCCCCTTGGTCGAGCGCAAATTTCTGCGTCGTAAGGTCTCCGTCCCGGGTAAACGCGAAAATTCGTCTGCCTTGGTAGCGCGCAACCTGCGCGATAATGTCGGCGGCGCCCCCGAATCCATAGATGCCGAGGTTCTTCGCGACACCAGCTTTACGCAAACACCGGTAGCCAATGAGCCCTGCACACATCAGGGGCGCCACCGCGGCATCCGAATTGGCCGCGGGCAGTAGAAAACAGAACCGCTCGTCTGCGACCATAAAATCGGCAAACCCGCCGTCAAGAGTGTAGCCCGTGAACCGGGAGTGCTCGCAGAGATTCTCGTGGCCGGACCGGCAATAGCGGCATTCTCCACACGTCCATCCCAGCCAGGGAACGCCAACCCGGTCGCCGACCTTGAAACGCCCCGACGCCGGTCCACTCAGGGCGACATGGCCCACCACTTCGTGGCCGAGGATTAGCGGGAGCTTTGGTCCCGCGAGCTCGCCATCGATGACATGGAGATCGGTTCGGCACACGCCGCATGCCGCTACGCGGATCAAGACCTGCCCAATACCCGGCGTCGGACGAGGAACCGAGGCCAACCGAAGGGCCTTCCCGGGTCCGTCAAAAACCATGGCGCGCATCGCTGGATTTTCCATGGCCCGAGATAGTGGCCCTGCAATATGAAACTCAAAATGGGGTGAAGTACCCGCGAGCGATAGCAAAACTCTGCTTTAACCTAGGAGTAACCAGACCTCAGTATAAGGGCACCTCTCATCAGGCATTTCCCTACGAATTATCCCCGTAAGCGTTCCATTGAGCAGACTACTACTGGATCTTGGAACGGGCCGAAATCTGCCAAACAAATATTTCGCTCAGCAATGCGATCTGCGCACCCGTGGATTGGCAGGCACCAAGGTGTGGCGTTTAAGGACGAAGTCCGCCGGTGCCGATCTAAGACCGGATCAAGTCCGAATAAGAGTTAATCCCAAACCCCAAGACAATTGGACCTGCACAAGGGATGCCCCCGGCAGCCCCGCAAATCCGAAAGGGGACACCCAAAAAGGAGTTCGAAAAGGGGTGAAGCCGCAGGACTGTGTAGGTGCCCCTAGGGTTACACCCCATAGCCCAAAATGCGTGCAGGCCTGATACTGCACGGGAGCCTGATGACGCCCCAATCAAGGTGAGCCCAAGCTCATCTGGCACACCCTTCTGGACTCCAAATTACAATGAAATCGCCCGGGCCCTTAAGCGGATCGCAACTGCGCACCTACGAGCGTATCTTCCAGCATCCGATTTCACACAACCTGGGCTGGCATGACGTGCTCGGCATGTTCAGACAGCTTGGGACCGTGGAGGTCGAACCGAACGGGAACATGAAAGTGACCCGCAACGGTCAGTTCACTGTGCTAAGGCCCCATCATTCCAAGGATGTGGCTGAAATGGAGGAAGTCATAGCCCTCCGTCACTTCCTCGAACTCACAGAAGCCAAGCCCTCCGCCACTGAGAGTCCAGGGACCCATTGGCTCGTTGTGATCGACCACCACAAGGCCCGGCTCTTCCGCTCCGAAATGAGTGGCTCAATTCCACAGGAAATCCTGCCTTACGAACCTACCGAATATTTCCGTCATGCGCACGAATCGAGGGATTTCTCACGAGGCAAGGAAAAGCCCGATCCCAACACCTTCTTTGCACCCGTTGCAGATGCCCTAAAGGCCGCTGGGCCAATCGTCATCTTCGGCTCCGGCACCGGAGAAAGCAGCGAAATGGCGCAATTCACCTCGTGGCTCAAAACGCATCATCCTGATATCTCCGAGCGGGTGCTCGGCGCGATCACCGTTGATGAGCAGCACCTCTCCGAGGGACAGCTCCTGCAAAGAGCCCGGGAGTTCTACGCTAGCATTGAGCCCGCACCGGTATGAAGGCGATGAAGGCAGTCTGCATATATGCCTTTGGCGGCCCTGAAAAGCTGGTGTACGAGGACGCACCCTGCCCGCATCCCGCCGATGGCGAGGTGTTGGTGAGAGTTCATGCGGCGGGGATCAACCCTGTGGATTGGAAGATTAGGGAAGGACACCTTGAGGCGATGCTCCACCATACCCTACCGCTCATTCTCGGATGGGACGTCTCGGGCGTAGTCGAATCGCTAGGCTCGAACCTTGTGCGACTCAAGGTGGGTGACGAGGTTTTCAGTCTTCCCGACATAGCTCGAGATGGGGCCTATGCCGAGTACATCGTCATTAAGGAGTCCGATGTGGCCCTTAAGCCGCGGTCGATCGACCACATTCATGCAGCCGGCTTGCCGCTCGCCGGGCTGACGGCATGGCAGACGCTCTTCGATGCCGCAGGTCTTTCGAGCGGACAGCGGGTTCTGATCCACGCAGCGGCAGGCGGCGTCGGAAGCGTTGCCGTCCAATTGGCCAAATGGAAAGGCGCCTGTGTGATAGGCACCGCGTCCGAGCGAAACCACGACTTTCTGCGCAAGCTAGGAGTCGATCAGGTTGTCGACTATGAGAGGGAACGCTTCGAGGAGGCCGTCGAGCCTGTAGACGTGGTCCTCGACACGCTAGGGGGCGATACCCAGGAGCGTTCATGGAAGGTGCTGAAACCCGGCGGCATCCTTGTTTCGATAGCGAGCCCGCCATCGAAAGAGAAGGCGGCTACAGGAGGATTTCGCGAGGCTTTTGTTTTCACAAAGCCCAACGCTCCCCAACTGGACCAAATCTCCAAATTGGTCGACTCAGAGAAGCTGAAAGCAATCGTCGAGACGGTCATGCCCCTTTCCGATGCAACCCGGGCGCAAGAATTGAGTGAGCGAGGCCATACCCGCGGTAAAATCGTGCTCAGGGTAGTCCAAAACGAAAACGAGGCATGATTGCCGGCCGTTTCGTGGGAAAGTTCCGTAAGCTAAGTTGGCGTCCATACTTCGACGAACGTAAGCTGCTCAGAAAACCGTCATGATTGCCGGTCTTGCTTCGGCAAGACTTTGTGTCGGCTCGAGCCGGATGATCGGGAAACCATCATGTCCGGTTCCAAGGGGAGGAGGTCGTCACAAGACGACCTCCTTATCCACGTGGATCAAGGGACACCTGCGCATCCGCGCATTTGTCGGCACAAGCGAGAACGCCGTGCGTATCCAGATTTGGACTGCACTGAGCACTTACCTCCTGGTTGCGATCCTCAAGAAGACGCTGAAATTGGAGCCAAGCCTGCATGAAATCCTTCAAGTTCTCAGCGTCACGTCGTTCGAGAAAGTGCCTGTCCCCGAGCTATTTGCGCAATATTCATATAGTGACGATACAAGCTCGAAGTCATTCAATATCCCTAACTCCTTGTTCTAAGGCGTCTTAATTCCGGACACTAGTGATATCTGGCCTGAACTCACCACGGTGCAGCAATACCTGCCGGAGTGCATAATCTAGGCGGGAAGTTCGCGTCAGGGGAAACTTAACTGCTGCTCCTCCCCCATCCCGCTGTTCTCGGCGGCATGGGCCCGGTGTCGAAGCCTGGCCCGCAATGAACGTGTGCGGGTTTTACCCCATCCCGTCTTTCGCCGCGCTAGGGTAGAGTTATAGCCGACCAAGCCGAGTCCGTATGCCGAGCCGGTGATGGATGCAATTCATGCAACCGCCTTTCCTTCACCCGCAAGCGGATGGGAATCGGTCGCGAATTGGGCCTCCGCTACCAAGGGCAAGTCCACTTCCAGGGCGCGATAACAAATCCAAGAAACGCAAATCCATTAACCCATGATGAGCGGCATAGCCACACCCTCCAATCCTGGGACGGTTGTCTCGGTGCGTGGCAGCGTCGTTGATGTGCGGTTTGGTGAGCGCCTGCCGCCGATCAATTCGGTGCTGCGCGCGGGGAGGCAAGGGCAGATCCGCATAGAGGTATTGACCCAGCTCGATGCCCGCCGCGTGCGGGGCATAGCCCTCACTCCGACGCAGGGACTGGCGCGGGGAATGCCGGTGGAGGACACGGGCGGACCCATGAAGGTGCCGGTCGGCAAGGCGATAATCTCCCGGATGTTCGATGTCTTCGGCAACGCCATCGACCGCATGCCCGCGCCGGCGGACGTCCAGTGGAGGAGCATCCACCGCAACCCGCCGCTGCTCTCTGAGCGATCAACCAAGTCCGAGGTTTTCGAGACGGGCATCAAGGCGATTGACATGCTGGTTCCGTTGGAACGCGGCGGCAAGGCGGGCATGTTCGGCGGCGCGGGCGTGGGCAAGACGGTGCTGCTCACGGAGATGATACACAACATGATCGGGCACGAGAAGGGGATCAGCATCTTCTGCGGCATCGGGGAGCGCTGCCGCGAAGGCGAAGAACTCTACAGCGGAATGAAGCAAGCTGGGGTGCTGAAGAACATGGTGATGGTCTACGGCCAGATGAACGAGCCCCCTGGCAGCCGGTTCCGGGTGGGGGACACGGCGCTGACGATGGCCGAGTATTTCCGCGACGACGAGCACCGCGATGTCCTGCTGCTGATCGACAATATCTTTCGTTTCATCCAAGCTGGCATGGAGGTGTCCGGCTTGATGGGCCAGATGCCGTCCCGACTTGGGTATCAGCCGACGATGGGCACGGAGCTGTCCGGGCTGGAGGAACGCATCGCCAACACCCGCACGGGCGCGATCACTTCAATCCAGGCGGTTTACGTGCCCGCGGACGACCTGACCGACCCGGCGGCGGTGCATGTCTTCTCGCACCTCTCGGCCTCGATTGTCCTCTCGCGCAAGCGGGCGAGCGAGGGGCTCTACCCTGCGATCGAGCTGCTCCAGTCCAGCTCAAAGATGGCGTCGGCCGCAATCGTCGGCGAACGCCATTACAACCTGACCCAGGAGGTCCGCAAGACACTCGCGCGGTACGAGGACCTTAAGGACATCATCTCGATGCTCGGCATGGAGCAGTTGTCGCCGGAGGATCGCATGGCGGCCGGGCGGGCCCGGCGGCTCGAGCGCTTCCTCACCCAACCGTTCTTCACAACCGAGCAGTTCAGCGGAATCAAGGGCAAGACTGTGAGCCTCAAGGACACGCTCGACGGCTGCGAGCGCATCCTGCGCGACGAGTTCAAGGACGTTCCTGAGAGCGCGCTCTACATGATTGGGGCCATAGGCGAGGCGAAGAAGCCGGCTCCGCAGGCAAAGCCTGAGCCCGCAAAGGCCGAGCCGGAAAAGGCCGGGGCGCCTAAGGCGAAACCCGCAGAGCCCACGCCCGCAAAGGCCGGCCCCTCCAAACCTGAACCCTCCAAGGTCGAGCCTTCCAAGACCGATCCCGCCAAAGCCGCATGAATCTCAAGGTCCTGCTTCCTTTCCAGGTCTTCGCGGATAAGACCAACGTGTCGCGAATCGTGGCCGAGACCCGCGACGGATCATTCGGAATCCTGCCCCACCGGCTCGACTGTGTTGCCGCCCTCGCTCCGGGGATCCTCGCCTACGAGACCAGTGGGGACGGGATGGTGTATCTTGCAGTAGACGAAGGTGTTCTGGTCAAGGCCGGCGCGGACGTCCTTGTCTCCGTACGCCAGGCCATTGCCGGCACGGATCTCGGTCAGCTCCATGAGGCCGTGAAGCGGGAATACCTGACACTCGACGAGCACGAGAAGGACGCCCGCACGGCGGTCGCAAAGATGGAGGGAAGCTTCATGCACAACCTCCAGGAATTCAACCATGAGCGATAATCACCCCAGTCAACCCCCGAGGAAGGAGACGGGCCTCCTTGAGGCGGTCGCGGAGAAGACCGCCCGAAAGCTCAAGGCGCAGCGCAACGGGCCGCAGGGCGTCTGGTTCGGCCTAGGCATGTCGGGCCTGATCGGCTGGTCGGTGGCGGTGCCAACGCTGGCTGGCGCGCTCGTCGGCCTCTGGCTGGATCGCCATCATCCAGGGGGCCATTCCTGGACGCTGGCGCTGCTCGTCATCGGCCTGGCGATCGGCTGCCTCAACGCCTGGCACTGGCTGGCACAACAGAACAAGGCCATGAATGATGAACCGGAGGCCAAGGATGAGTGAGGCGCCGCAGGTCATCCTGGCCCTTGTCGCGGGCGCCGGCCTCGGCGCGGTCTTCTTCGCAGGCCTTTGGTGGACGATCATCCGTGCTGTCGCGTCCAAGCGGCCGGCCGCCTGGTTCTTCGGGAGCCTTCTCCTGAGGACATTGATCGCCCTGGGAGGCTTCTACCTGGTCTCTCGCGGCGACTGGCGCAGGCTCCTGGCCTGCCTGGTGGGATTCGCCCTTGCGCGCATGGTCGTGCTCCGGGCCACCCGCCCACCCGCTGATAGCAGTAGCAGGCTCATGAAGGAGGGCGGACTGTGAACCTCACCAGCGACCAGCAGATCCTCTGGCAACACGGGTGGGTCAAGCTGAACGGCACCGTCGCCACGACCTGGGTCATGATGGCCGTAATGGCGGTCGGGGCGAAGCTTGTCACCCGGAAGCTAGTCACCGAGGGGGCGATATCGCGCTGGCAGGGCTCCCTCGAGATCGTGGTCACTGGGATCGAAGGACAGATCAAGGAGGTGGGCCTGGACCGCCCCGAGAGATACCTGGCGTTCCTGGGGACGCTCTTCCTCTTTGTTGCGACGGCGAGCCTGTGCACCGTCATACCCGGCTTCAAGCCGCCGACCGGGTCGCTCTCCACGACGGCGGCGCTGGCCCTTTGCGTGTTCATAGCGGTGCCTCTCTTCGGCATCAGGGAGCAGGGATGGGGCGGCTACCTGAAGACCTACACGACGCCGACTTTCATCATGCTCCCGTTCAATATCATCAGCGAGTTCTCGCGCACGCTGGCCCTGGCCGTCCGCCTCTTTGGCAACATGATGAGCGGGGTGATGATCATCGCCATCCTCCTGACGATCACGCCCTACATCTTCCCGATCGCCATGACGGCGCTCGGCCTGCTCACGGGCATGGTCCAGGCCTACATCTTCAGCATCCTGGCCGCGGTCTACATCGCGGCCGCAACCCGCGTGCGGAAACCGATGCCCAGGCCCCCGGCCAAGGCCTCGGCCGCCCACTAAACTCACGACATCAGTATAAAAAGGACTCCAAATGGATAGCATAACCCTAGTCGCAGTGACATCGATCGCCACCGCAGGCCTCACGACCGGCATCGGCTGCATGTGCCCGGCGCTCGGCGAGGGCCGGGCGGTTTCCACCGCCCTCACCTCGCTGGCCCAGCAGCCTGATGCCTCGGCGACGATCACCCGGACGCTGTTCGTTGGCCTGGCGATGATCGAATCGACGGCTATCTACTGCTTTGTCGTGTCCATGATCCTGATATTCGCCAACCCGTTCTGGACCCATGTCATCGCCAAGGTCGCGGGAAAGTGAGCCATGCTTATCGATTGGTTCACAGTCGCGGCCCAGGCGCTCAACTTCATCATCCTGGTGTGGTTGCTGAAGCATTTTCTCTATAAGCCGATCCTAAATGCAATTGACAGCCGGGAGAAGCGCATCGCCGCCGAACTCGCGGATGCCAACGCGAAAAAGGCCGAGGCTCAGAAGGACCGCGACGAATTCCAGGAGAAGAACAAGGTCTTTGACGAGCAGCGCGCCGCGCTCCTCGGCAAGGCCACCGATGAGGCCAACGCCGAGCGCGGCCGCATTGTCGGCGCCGCGCACAAGGAGGCGGACGCCCTGCGCGACAACCAGGAGAAGGCGCTCCGAAACGACCTCGCGAGCCTGGGCAGCGAAATCACCCGGAAGGCGAGCGAGGAGGTCTTTGGAATCGCGCGAAAGGCGCTGACGGACCTGGCCACGGTCAGCCTCGAGGAGCGGATGGGGGAGGTGTTCACACGGCGCCTGCGCCAGATGGACGGGAAGGCGAAGGAAACGCTTGCGGGCGCAATCAGGGCCTCGTCCGATCCGGTCGTCGTTCGCAGTGCGTTCGCAATGCCGGCCGATCAGCGTGCCGCGATCCAGAACGCCCTAAACGAGACGTTCTCGGCCGAGGTGCGGGTCCGCTTCGAGACGGCGACCGGGACACTCTGCGGGGTCGAACTGTCCGCAAACGGGCAAAAGGTCGGCTGGAGCATCGCGGAGTATCTCGGGTCCCTGGACAGGAAGGTCGGCGCGCTTATTGACGCGCAGTCCAGGCCCGCGGGCCGCCCGGCCCCGAAGCCGGAGCCCGCCGGAACGCCATCGGTGGAGTCCGGCGTGCCTGCCAGCGCCAAATGAGCACGCCGGCCAGCGTCCTGGATGCGGCGCTCGAGCACGCCTTCACCGGTCTGCGCGAGGGTCGCGAGTCCTTTGCCCCGAAGCTGACGCCCCATGAGGTGGGCACCATAACGAGCATCTCCACGGGCATCGCAACGGTCTCCGGGCTTCCCGGCGTCGGCTTCGAGGAGCTGGTGAGGTTCCCGGGCGGCCTGCTTGGAATAGCATTCAACGTGGATGAGAAGGAAGTCGGCGTCGTCCTGCTCGGCGACTACGAAGATCTGCGCGCCGGAGACGAGGTTGAGCGCACGGGGCGGGTCACCGACGTTGTCGTGGGAGAGGGCCTGCTGGGGCGCGTGATCGATCCGCTGGGCCGGCCCCTTGACGACAAGGGGCCGGTCCCCGGGAACGAGCGCTGGCCGGTCGAGCGGCCTGCGCCGGCCATCATGGACCGCGAGGCCGTCTCCGTGCCGTTGCAGACCGGCATCATGGTCATCGATGCACTGATACCCGTCGGGCGGGGCCAGAGGGAGTTGATCCTTGGCGACCGCCAGTCGGGAAAGACCGCGGTCGCGATTGACACCATCTTGAACCAAAGGGGCAAGAACGTGCTCTGCGTCTACTGCGCGATCTGCCAGCGCGCCTCGGCAGTCGCCAAGGTCGTGGCCCGCCTCCAGGAGAAGGGCGCCATGGAATACACCGTGGTTGTCGTCGCCGAGGGCAACGAGGCGCCCGGGCTCGCCTACATAACGCCCTACGCGGCGACGAGCATCGCGGAATATTTCATGGAGAAGGGGCGCGATGTGCTCATCGTCTACGACGACCTCACGCACCATGCCCGGGCGTACCGCGAACTCTCCCTGCTGCTGCGCCGTCCGCCGGGCCGCGAGGCGTTTCCCGGCGACATCTTCTACATCCACTCGCGGATGCTTGAGCGCTCGACGCACCTGAGCAAGGAACGCGGGGGCGGCTCGCTGACCGCCTTGCCCATCATCGAGACCGAGGCCCAGGACATCTCCGCGTACATACCGACGAACCTCATCTCGATAACCGACGGCCAAATCTACCTTTCGCCCACGTTGTTTGAGCTGGGTGTGCTCCCCGCAGTCGACGCCGGAAAGTCCGTCTCCCGGGTGGGCGGCGCCGCGCAGAGGAAGGCCTACCGCTCGATCGCGGGCGACCTGAAACTCGCCTACTCACAATTCGCGGAGCTGGAGACCTTTGCGAAATTCGGGACACGGCTCGATGATTCCACCCGCCGGATCATCGATCACGGCCAGCGAATCCGGGCGTGCTTCATACAGCCGGAATCCCAGCCGGTGGCGATGGCGGAGCAGATCGGTGTTCTCCTCGCCCTGTCGGTGGGCCTTTTTGACAAGGTGCCCCTGAAAAAGGTGGCGGAAGGCGTGCGAAACCTGCGGGGCGCCGCCGCAAAAATGCCGCCGGACGTGGCCGCCCGGCTTTCCACAGCCGACAAGCTGAGCGATGCCGACCGGAAGGTGATCATGGACATTGCCACGCTAGCATTGGCCCCGCTCCAGCCTCCCCCTCCGCCGAAGCCCGCGGCCGAGCCAGCACCGGAAAAAAAGCCGGCCGGGAGTTCTGCTCCGGCCACAAAGCCTGCTCCGGCCGCAGAGCCTGGGCCGGCACCGAAACCTGCCAGCGCCGCCCTTCCGCAAAAGGAGCTGGCCACAAAGCCTGTGGTGACGGGAAAGCCGGCCGATCCTCCTGCACCCGCGCCGAAGCCCGCGGCCGAGCCAGCACCGGAAAAGAAGCCGGCCGGGGGTTCTGCTCCGACCACAAAGCCTGCTCCGGCCGCAGAGCCTGGGTCGGCACCGACACCTGCTAGCGCAGCCCCTCCGCAAAAGGAGCCGGCCATGAAGCCTGAGGCGACGGGAAAGGCGGCCGATCCTCCTGCATCCGCGCCGCAACCCGCTCCACCGGCGAAGGGCGCCGACAAACCCGCACCATGAGCGGCGCCACGGAGAGCCTCGGCAAGAAAATCTCAACTGCCCGCGACCTCGAGGGCGTCGTGCGGGCAATGAAGGCGCTGGCGGTCTCAAGCATCGGGCAATACGAGAAGTCGGTCCAGGCGCTGGGCGACTACAACCGGACGGTCGAGCTGGGGATTGCGCTGTGCCTGCGTAAGCGCGGACCGCCTCCCTTCGTGCCTGCCAAGGCCCACCCGGACCGGGACACGGTGGGTGCCGTCGTATTCGGCTCGGATCAGGGACTTGTAGGGCGGTTCAACGAGGTGATCGTGGAGTTCGCGAAAAGCACGCTCGGAGGATTGCCCGGAAAGACGAGGAAGATCTGGGCGGTTGGCGAGCGCGCCCACGCGCTCATGGCGGACACGGGCCTCACCCAGGCCGGGACCCTGGCTGTGCCCTCCTCGGTCGGTGCGATCACGCCGCTCATCGGCCAGGTGCTGATCGAGGTCGAGCAGGCGATCGAGAAGGGCGAGATCGTCGATTTCTATCTCTTCCACAACCGACCAAAGTTGGGGTCCTCCTACGAACCCGTTGACAAGAGGCTCCTGCCGCTCGACCACGCTTGGCAAAGCAAGATTGCCACGGTGCCGTGGCCGACGAAGAGCGTGGCCGAGGTCATCGAGGGGCCCGCGCTCCCCGCGTTCATCCGCGGATACATCTTTGTCTCGCTGTTTCAGGCATGCGCCGAGTCACTCGCCGCCGAAAATGCCAGCCGCCTGGCGGCGATGCAGCGCGCGGAGAAGAGCATCGACGACATGCTCGTAGACCTGAACCGGAAGTTTCACCGCATGAGGCAGGAGTTGATCGACGAGGAGCTCTTCGACGTGATTTCCGGCTACGAGGCCCTCTTGGCGAAGGAGTGACCGCTAGGCACCTGATCCGGAAAGACTCAGCGAGGCTCAATAGGGCCTGCCACGGAGCGATTGGTTTAGGCACCTGCCTCGGGGCCGACTCATCCGCTCCATACGAAGCTAGAGCTCTATGGAATCGATGCAGCGGGCGACGACTTTCTCCTACAATGGGCCCATTGAACCAACTCTCGACGACAACGTGCACTGTGCGGTGAGGTATGCCGTCTCCGGACATCGTCGCCGACGCGGTGGAGTGAACTATGAGACGCTCCGACTAATTGGTGGCCCCAAGGCGCAAAACTACGCGTCTGCACGTTGAATCCTGTTGGTCATGCGGTCTATGCGCTTAAAGCATGGACATATCGCCGACAAAAACTGCCGGCGATTTCTCACGCAGTAGGGCAACACCCCATGTCTTGCGGCCGCCATCCGGCGTACCCTGAGATGATCACGAAAGATGGGGCGCTCCCTAGAGGGGAGAGTCCGACAAAAGTAACCGCGGGATAAAAGATTTATGTCACAGAACATCAAAGAACTCTATGGCAACAAACTTGCCGCGCGAGATGGCGACATCGGAAAGGTGAAAGACTTTTACTTCGATGACAAAACCTGGGCGATTCGCTACCTTGTCGCGGATACGGGATCATGGCTGCCCGGACGCCTCGTCCTGCTCTCCCCCTATTCATTTGAAAAATTGGATCTGCCCGGAAAGACCCTGCATGTAAGGCTGAGTAAAAAGCAGATTGAAGATAGTCCGCCTCTCGTGGCGCACATGCCGGTTTCCCGCCAGTTTGAAACAAAATATCATAGTTATTTTGAGTGGCCGCCTTATTGGCAGGGGCCCCAGATGTGGGGGATGGGAAACTATCCCATTGTCGTGCCGGCCTCGGCCCCCGCTGCAGAACATTCGCGTCAAACCCATGACGACCCCCATCTACGCAGCACTCAAGCGCTAGTTGGATACCACATTGAGACGGTCGACGGGACTATCGGCCATTTGAGCAGCTTTCTGGTCGACGACAGGAGCTGGGCTATTGACAACCTGGTCGTCGAAGCGGGCCATTGGTATTCGGGTAAGGAAATTCTGATCTCCCCCAGGAAGATTGAACGAATCAGCTACGGAGAATCGAAAGTTTATGTGAAACTTACGAAGGCGGAAATCCAAGGGACGTGTGAAAACGAACCTGCGAAGGCCCGAGCAGGGGTTCACGTGGCGGGAAATCTCCGCTGCTGACTTATAGCGTTATCACAAGCAGCGAACGGGGCCACTTAACATCCATCATTTCTATCTGCCACACAGGAGCCATTTCATCGGGCATGCTTGTCGCCGGATGAAACAAGGCCCATTAAGCCGAACCGCTGTAGCCGAGAACCTGAACAAAATTGCTATGGCAGCCATAATGGACGCTGCCCAGCCCACCTTCGCATAATAAACACAGGACCAAAATAATATGAACAAGAATGACTCCATCGTGGCAATTTACTCATCGCACACAGCAGCCGAAGCGGCTGTCAAAGAATTGCAGCAATCCGGCTTCGACATGAAGAAACTGTCGATTGTTGGCCGGGACTATCACACCGACCAGCATGTAGTAGGCTACTATAATGTCGGGGACCGGATGAAGCATTGGGGGAAAATAGGAGCCTTTTGGGGGTGGATATGGGGATGTTTATTCGGCTCCGCGTTCTTTTTTATTCCAGGCATCGGGCCGTTGCTCTTTGCTGGGCCACTCGTCGGTTGGCTTGTCGGAGCGCTGGAAGGTGCGGCCGTTGTTGGGGGTTTGAGCGCACTCGGGGCCGGTTTGTTCAGCTTGGGCATCCCGAAGGACAGCATACTGAGGTATGAAACGGCGCTAAGGACCGACAAGTTTCTCCTGCTCGCCCATGGCTCCTCAGATGAAATCACCCATGCCAAGGAGATCCTCGGCCGCACAGAGCCGGTAACGTTGGATCACCATCGGTCAACAAAGCAACAAATGGCGGCGTCAGCATGAAATAACTGCTTAAAGCGCAGGCATTGCTTCGAGCGCGATTATCAACCGCAACGGGCATGGGGCGTAACCCTCAGCCGACGGAACAACCTATTGTATCTCGCACCAAGGCGAACCCTTCAAGGGCTGAAGATCCGGCGGCCTGTCAAAATCGGGCACAAGCGCGAAACCATCTTCCGCCTCCTTATCCGCGCGCCGGGATAAAAAATAAAGAAACCGCCGCGGGAGAAGGCCCCACACGGCGGGTTATATTAGGCCGGCGTAAGGATGCCAGGGTCTATGACTTACGATGCAGTCGGCTTTTCATGCGAAAACCGCCCATCAGTAGGACACCAAGACATATCAATAGAATTAGGCCGACTCCGCTGATTCCCGCCGCTATTCCCCCGAAATAAAAACCGCTTCCGCCGAAAAGGAGGAGGAGGGGAATCAAGGAGAGCATCGGATTCATCAGCGATATTTTAGCATGACGATCCCGCTGAGCCTATGGGGTCTTCTCCCCCTTAGCGTTAATTGTGACGCAGAGCGGCTGTCTGAGATCCCAGTTTTTTTGCCTAACGCCTTTATGCTAGGCGTAACGCTAGGGTCTCAAACACATATAGAGCGCTGTCGCCGCCTATCACATCTTGCAGAAACGATTAACTTGGCGGCACTTTAGCAAAAGGGGTGTTTTTGAGTTTCACGCCAAACAGGTCTGCTCCCTCCAGTACAGGATGGTTGCACACACACGGGGCGTGCCGAGCGCTTGGACCCTTTGCGCGGTAAATTAATGACCAAGGCACGAGTAAGCGGAGGTGGTCACGGCTTATTCCACTAAAAACATCGCCCTGATGGGTTTAACCGAGAGGTACCTACTCAACCCCATAGCAGCCGGCCCAGAATCAATCTATTTTATGGACTGCAAATGAAACCGCTCAGTCCGGCTTTCTTTATCCAGTACAAACATACGGGCGCGCGAGTCAGCAATCTCGACGCGGGAAGGCGTACGTTCGCCTCTTTGAGCAACCAATCCGCGGAATGAATTGCAGGCAAATAACTCCATCGGCCCGGTTTACATGTCTGGACCGGTTTGAACCGATCAGGGTTCAAGGAGTCCCATGAGGCTAAAACCATTGGGGCGTTGGGTCCTCGCCTGCTTCTCGGTTATTCCCTGCATCCGAGTCGCGGCGGATACTTTCGTTGCGATTAGCGTTAACTCGGTCGCTCCCCTCTGGGCAGTCGATAGCAATCAAACGGGCCTGGGTTACATCGACGGCAATTCAGGATTCCCCGGGGCGACAGTGACCAATTTTTTTTCAATCAGCGGGGTTGCAATGCCGGTCGGGGGCAGTGCCACAGGTTTCACCAGCTACACCTATGCGGGTGTGCCAACACTTCAACCCTCCGTCGGTAATGTGCTCGCCCCAAGTTCTTACTCCGGTCTTACCTATGTCGCTGATAATCTGGGCCTGATCGGACCCCTGAGCTTTTATTCGATCCACCATACGGGCACCGGTGACTACCTTGCGCTGATCCAGCCAAGTGTACCGACAGTGTCCGACCAGAAGCCTATGTCTGTGCCCGGAGGGCCGGCCACGGCCGGTGCGAGCGGCTACTTTGCTTTGTCCTACGCGCCAGACAACCCTGGTGGATGGGGTTCTGAGCTCCTATATTATCTTCGGACAGATGTGTCCGGAGCAACTTGGTTTGGCAGCTTGATCCCAGCCCTGATATCCGGTCCGTCGGATAGATGGAACCTTGGCACAGGTCTTGGCTTCAGTGATTTGGCTTACACAACCGCAGACGTGGGCTACGGGCCCAGCAAATTTTATTATCTCCGGCTGGATCCAGGCACTCAGACGACGTTTTTTGGCTGGCTCGATCCATTGACTGGAATCGCCACCGATATTCAAAACCTTGGCGGCATCTACCGAACGTTGGTGTTTACCCCCACAGATGTGGGGCATGGAGCAAATCAATTCTACAGCATTAGCCAACCTCCTGCGCCGACGCCCACGCCAACGCCTTCCCCTACCCCATCTCCCACGCCCTCTCCGTCGCCGACTCCATCGCCTACTCCTTCTCCTACCCTTGCCCCCTCCCCGTCCCCGACTCCATCGCCTACGCCGTCTCCTACCCCTTCTCCCACGCCATCCCCGTCGCCTACTCCTTCCCCCTCCCCGTCCCCAACGTCGACTCCATCGCCTACGCCGTCTCCTACCCCTTCTCCCACGCCCTCTCCGTCGCCGACTCCATCGCCTACTCCTTCCCCTACAGCCTCGCCCTCTCCGTCGCCAACGCCGACCCACACACCTTTCCCGACCCCGTCGCCTACGGCGTCTCCTACCCCTTCTTCCACGCCCTCTCCGTCGCCGACTCCATCGCCTACTCCTTCCCCTACAGCCTCGCCCTCTCCGTCGCCAACGCCGACCCACACACCTTTCCCAACCCCGTCGCCCACTCCCTCTCCAACGTCCTCGCCTATACCCTCGCCCACTCCTTCCCCTACGGCCTCACCCACTGTGTCGCCAACGCCGACCCATACCCCTTTCCCAACCCCGTCGCCCACTCCCTCTCCAACGTCCCCGCCCACACCCTCGCCCACTCCTTCCCCTACGGCCTCGCCCACTGCGTCGCCAACGCCGACCCATACCCCTTTCCCAACCCCGTCGCCGATTCCGTCGCCGTCACCCACACTCGCGCCACGGCCTACGCCGACAAATCCCCCAACCCCATCGCCCACGCCGACACATACTCCCACCTCCCCAATAGTCCCGACGCCCACTCCGCTTCCTAGTCCTACGCCGGCAACGGCTGCGGCATATGGAGTACCCGTTATCACAAGCCCGATTAGCGCCTTCGGCACAGTCGGCATGGCATTCCCGGCTTTTTCCATCACGGCAACGGGCTCACCCACGAGTTACACGATAGCCGGGCTACCGCCCGGCCTGACCTTCAATATTGCGACACAGGGAATCTCAGGCATTCCCACGGCAGCGGGCACATATATTTTGCCGGTTACGGTCACCAATGCCTCAGGCACGAGCGCGGCGACTTTGACCGTAGTAATCGCCCCTTATCTCTTTAGCCACATCGTCAACTTCTCCGCCCGCGCCCTTTCCGGTTTGGGAAGCGATACGCTGATCGTTGGCTTCGCCGTATCCGGCGACGACAAGAACCTTCTGGTGCGAGGGATCGGTCCAGGGCTGTCGCTCTTCGGCCTCTCCAATTTCCTGACCGCCCCGATCCTGACTCTCTACAACAACGATGGATCAATCGGGGCAACGGATAGCGGCTGGGAGGTCAACAGCAACGGCCAAAATGACGGGGCTCTCATAGCCGCCACCTCGGAAACGGTCGGTGCATTCGCTCTCACGGCCAACAGCCTGGACTCAGCCCTGCTCCTCACCGTCAACAATGGCGTCCATACGACAGGCCTGCTCACCACCAATGGAGTCCCGGGTGTCGGCTTGATTGAGATATACGACACGGGGGGCAACCCGTTCGCGAGCCTCATTAACGTGTCAGCCCGCATGAACGTGACGAGCGGCGACGGCATCCTGATTGCCGGCTTCGTGATCGGGGGCAACCTGCCGAAAACCGTACTCATTCGCGGCATTGGCCCGTCGCTCTCACAATTTGGCGTTACCGGAGTTCTGCCCGATCCGCAGATCGCCGTATTCTCAGGCACCGCCGAGATAGCGAGCAACACCGGCTGGGAGAGCGGCTCGAGTACACCGACCCAGATCTCGACCGCCTCTGCCCTCGTTGGAGCTTTCCCTTTGCCTACTGGCAGCAAGGACGCCGCATTGCTGATCACATTGCAGCCGGGCACCTACACGGTAGAGGTGAGCAGCCTCAGTAACACGATCGGCGTGGCCCTCGTCGAGGTCTACGACGCATCCCAAGGGCCCTAAAAAGCCCCGCGAGGGGCACCCACCGCTCCAATCACTTTACCGGCGGCTTTTCCAAGGCATCCAAGCGACCCAATAAGGTTGGGTCCTTCGCAAGCGCTCTCAGCCGGGCAATGACTGCCTTGTCTTCCTTTGTCAGCTCCCAGTTGTTCTGCGGCAGGGAGGAGATCGCAGTGTCAATCGCCGCAGTTCGAAGGGCCTCGTTCTGCGCCCTTTCCGCGACGGTTGCAAGGGGGTCGAGACCGGTCTTGTCTGTCCAGTGGCCAAGGGCCTCCACGGCGGATTCGGCAATGGGTCCCTTCTCATTCAGCGCAAATCGTGCGACGTAGTTGGCTGCCTCGGATCCACCGACCCGCGAAAGGGTCGTCAGAAGGCGCTTCTGAACCGCGGGACGCGCCCCCCCCATGAGGTCGGCAACGGGCTTTAGGCGGGCCTTTTCATTCCGGTCACGAAACGTGGCGGCTGCGGCGGCCCTTAGCGCATGAGACTGCTCGGTGGGGTCGGTTGCATTGACCATCCAGTTCAAAAGCGGGGCTTCGAGGTCGGACGTACCCACCAATGCGAGACCGTCCAGGGCAACACATCGAAGCGCGACATCAGGCTCGGTCCGAACGGCCATCAGGATTTCCGGGCTCCCCTCTGTATCGCGAAGCGCCAATTCCTCCATGTAGACCGCTCTTAGAGGGCTCCCGACTTGGCGGGAGCCGCCGAGCACCACTTCGTCGACTCCGGAGCCAACTAAGCGCGAAAGACTTTGCTTGGCCGCGCTGCCCACTTCGCCGGGCCGTAGGGCCTCCTCGGCAAGAAGCCGAGCCACTTCAGCGTTTCCAGGCAGTTCACCCAAGCTAACGATTGCGGCATGGCGAAGGCCATCCTGGTCGCTGCGCGCGAAATCCATAACGATGGGTAGAAGCGATGGGTCCCCGATACGCCCAATGGCTGCAACCACTCCTGTTTGTGTCTCAAGGTCCCACGACCTTATGTTTCCATTGATCACGGGAAGCACCTTGGAGCGAGGCAATGCCACGAGCCACGCCACGACGGACTGTTTCATCGACCGATCATTGCCCCCCAGAATAGAAGCAACACGCTGGGGTATTGCGTCGGGATCGAGCGACAAGAGCGCCGAAAGGGCAGATGCTCGCAGCTGGGGAGCAATAGCCATGTTTGCGCTCAGCTCTTCAAGAGTATTCTGGCCGTCGGGTCGCCCCAGATTGCGCGCACAGCGAATCCTTGCCTCAACAACGTTATCGGATTCCGGGTCAGAAGCCCTCCCAAGCACCTCGGCAGCGGCCTTGTTTCCTATCTGCCCTAAGGCCCTGGCTGCCGCTGCCGAAGCGAAACTGTCTTTATCCTGCAGTATGGCCGCCAGTGCGGGGACCGCGGAGGCGATCCGCCGATTCCCGATTGATTCGATGAGCGCGACCCGAACGCGTCCGCTTGACTGCCCGAGGTTCGCCACGAAAACAGCGTCAACCGAGGCGCCCGGTGCGCGCTCAAGCGCCATGCGCGCCAGATCGACCTGGCTTCCGTCGGCAAGCATTGCCACGAGAACCGGAGGGATTGGGTGGTCGCCCCGCGCAAAGCTGATCGCAAATAGCCTCCCCAGGGTTTCGCAGATGGCCTGCCGGCCTGCGTAGGTGGTGTCAGGAAGCCCCAGCATCTGGACAAGCTGCGACTCAATATCTGCGAGCTTTGCGGCGTCCTGGCCCGCGTCCGCGACGGACCGGCGAAGGGCCGCTAACGGTTCATGGCTTCCCGAATACCCGAGGGAGACCAACCCCTCGTAGGCAGGACCGCCCACCGTTGCCGCGGCTGCTGGACCGGGCGTCGGAGTTGTGCATCCCTGCGCCAGGAAGATCAGCGCCGTGCACAGGACGAAGGCTTTGAATCTCAGATAGGGGCGATCAATCATGGCGGGCGCGTTCTAGAGGGTTGCGTACGGTGCACGACGGGTCCGGTGGAGATAGGTGGAAGCCACAACGTCTCCCACCACTTCCTCTGCGCCGGGGTCCCACTGGACTGGGCGATTCAGCAAAGCCGCGATATTATTGAGGTGGCAGACCGTAGCGCTTCGATGCCCCGTCTCGACGTCCGAAATCGTCCGCTGCCGCGAGCGAACGGCGCCCAGGAAATCGTCATGATGATCCTTGCTGGCGTAAAGGTGCACTTCCTCCGGGCTTAGCGGACGCTTCGCAAGGGACGGGGGGTCCGTAACCAGGTAATCGCCGCGCGACACCCACACGGTCCCCTTCGTCCCCGTAAACTCGATCATCGCATTTAGGCCCTCGTCCACGCGTTCAACCCGGACACCATTGGCATAGACATGGGTTTGATAGGGGGTCCCCTGCCAGCCCTTGGGGATGAACTGGACCGGACCGGACTCATCCATACCAAGCGCCCATTGGATGATGTCGAAATGGTGCGCGCCCCAATCGCCATTCTTCCTTCCACCGTATTCGAAAAAGCTCCGCCAACCGCCGCCGTAGTCGCCGAGCACCCGTTTCTCATTGTAGGGCCTCCAGGGTGTGGGGCCAAGCCAACGGTCATAGTCGAAATCGTCCGGTATCGGCTCCTCGGGAAGGTTGGGCGCATCCGGAAACTCTCCCAATTTTGTCCTTATGTACTTTAGATCGCCGATGAGGCCGTTTCGTATGATTTCGGCTGCCTTGCGGAAGGAGGCGTTCGACCTCTGCTGGGTGCCGGTCTGAAGAATACGGCCGTATTGCCTCGCCGTGTTCACAAGCGGCCGCCCCTCGCTTATAGTGAGCGTGAGTGGCTTCTCGCAGTAAACATCCTTACCCGCGCGAATGGCCGCTAGCGCGACAGCGACATGCCAATGGTCTGGTGTGCAGACAAAGACGGCATCGATGTCTTTTCGGGCGAGCAGCTCCTCGTGATGCTGGTATGCCGCGACCGAACCGGCGTCGCCGTAGTCCCTCTCGGCCTTTGATGCCATGGCCTTTGCCTTGCTATGGCGTACGTCGCAGGTTGCCACGATTCTGCAATCGTCCCGCCCAATCAGGGCCGTATAATGGCTGCCACAGATTAGGCCGTTTCCCACGAGCCCCACGGCAAGGCGGTTGCTGGGAGCCTCCGGACCGGCGAGCGCTGCCTGAAGGAACTGTGGGGCAACGGAGCAGGCAATTATTCCCTTTATCCCGGTCTTTATCGCCTCGCGGCGAGAAATGCCTCGCGCGCGATTGCAGGCCTTCGATTCCATTGGGTTCATAGGTGGGTAGGGTCGCTTGCTGAAATTCTTTTGGGAGGGTCCGTTATCCAGGCTTAACGATTTTTTGGGCCCGAATGTTCCGGGAAGGGTTGCCCTGGGGAATTTGGTAGTTAGCTGAAATGGGTTTCTTAGGCGAGCGGGCTTTTTTTATGCCGGCGGCGACCGCGGTCGGTTGAGTTCGGGATTGCGTATTCAGGGCGGCGGGAGCGGCGCGCGCGGTAGATCGCCATGGGTGAGGGTCTCGTATATCAGGTTCCAGACAGCCCTAATTCCATGCCACTTCGGCTGCGTGGAGCGCCGAGCCCAGTCCAAACTGGGCATGATGCCCATTGTCGTGGCAGGTCTCTTGCGTCAGGCCGTCGATCCATCCGGAGGGGTGGTACCAAAACTTTTCCGGATCCCCTCCGTCGCCCGCGATTGATCCGGGCGATAACGAATCTGATTGCCGGTGGCGGGGATTGCGGGCGCCCTATACTCCATGGGAGCCAAATACATTCCGTCTATCAAGGACCTGAAGGCCAACCTGCGATTCCATAAGAAGCAGCTCGCCACGGTCAAATCCAACTTGGCTCCTAGATCCCAAGCAGCCAGAAAATCCAAGAAAAAATAGGACAGTCCCTCGCTCGCCTATCCTATTGCGGCAACGGTCCGCCTGATGCCCGCATGCCTTGCGTTCAGAGCGTCGTTGTAGTGTTCTCCACGTGTATCTGCCCCAGCAGTCTAATGAGCGCTGCGCGGCATTGATGGGGCGACTTCTGCCCGGTTAGTGATGATAGGTGAATATCGATCCATGTGCTTTCCTGAATCCAGTGCGCCCTGATGTTTGAGTGCGTGTTGCCGGGTATATTCATGTTGTAGAGGACGGCGTCCCAGCCCCCTATTTTCTTGAATACCACGTCGGTCGGGTTCGGAAGTCCGTTTATCGCCCACTGGATCTTGTCCCCCTCCAGGATCTTCTTGGTCGAAGTGAATTTCTTGGCTGGCTCGATCCATCCGCTAACAGAGATGTCGGGGCGCCTCTCGTTCTGGAACAGGAAATAGCGGGGATTGAGCTTGGAGCCCGTTCCCAGGTTGTTCTTCAGGTCCTTCTTGGGGATCGTGACGGCAAGTGTGGTGATCGGTACGTTTAGGACGTATCCGTGAGGCAGCTCAAACACCTGCAATATCTCGCCCTCCGGCACGGACGAAAGGGCATGGGAATATGCCGAGAAGGTGAACGAAGATCCGAAGCTCGCGGTTTGCATACCTAGAGCGCTTTTTATGCTCGGTTTCACGAAACCCGCAAGGGGTTTCAAGGTGCGAGCGTTGCCACAGCGCGCTCGTGAAGGGGATCCGGTATTGGAACCCAACTGCCCCATGTCGGTAGCCGGGTTACCCGGCCGAATACCCTGCGTCCTTTTATTTATTCAAAACCACGCCCAGAGACTTAATATCTCCCACGTCCACGCGCCCCACAGGCATATCCACGTGCTCCAAATTGTGGCTGTTGCGTCCGAAATACCTCGCCGCCTGTTGTGTCATCGCGACCAGGTACTTGTCGAAACCCAAGGAACGCCTGGGGACGCTGAACCTCGTCTCCCAGAGTAGTTTGTGCTTTTTTTCCTTCCACATGAGCTGAAAGTCATAAGCCATCAGCACGACGAAGTAGCGCTCCTCCTCAATCTCCTGCACGAGTTCCGTACGGCGATGCTCGAGAGGGGTTCCTTCGAGTCCGGCGGTCTCGCCCCAAGCCGCGTCGTAGCCGAGCATCGTCGCGTTCTGTGCGTCCAATTGGTCGCGTTGGTGGTTTTCAGCCGAAACCACCGCCATGGCGCTTGTCGATGTGTTCTCGGAATCAATCCGATCGGTGACCTGCTCATTGTCCGCAACCGTCTGGACGCGACCGCATACCATGAGGGGTCCCGATAGAGACGGAGCGACATTCGATGCGATCAGTTTCTCGTTCTGGGCGCTCTTAGAGGCGGCCTCTATTTCATTGGCAACCTCCAGATTTTGTACCGCCTGCGAGTCGTTCACACTGCCTGGAGTCCGGGTCTTGCCCCAATAGACCAAGATCAGGAGCTTTGTTGCCTTCGGATCTGAAGTCGGCATGTAGTTCCGCTCCTGGAGCGGCCCCGCGATAGCCTTGGCTACGTCGATAAACCTGAGTCCGTCCATCGAGGGGTCGCGATTCGCTCCGGTCCAATGCCCTCCCTCGCCGAATGCATAATACTCCGGTTTGAAGCTCCCATCGGCCAGTTTTGGGCGCACGTAATCACTGCTCGCTCGCGCCGAAACTGCCGCAACCTGGTCCGTGCTTGAATATGCAAGGGCCGTCCGAGGCGCAGAGAGAAGTCCCACCCCTTCCAGGGTAATCGCAACCATTGAAAGTAGGCGTACGGTACTCACATCGCATCTCCGTCTTACCCGTACGCTATCCCGGTGCATCACCCTTATCAAGGAGATGAATAAGGGCATTAGCTATTCTAATGGTAAACGAACCCTAACCTACGCTATAATCCTCCCGCGGTTGCTGCATAAAGCCCGCGTCCCCCGTTCATTCGGGAAAAACTCTAGGGCTCGTCCCATGTTCATGAGACCCCTATATCTTTATAATCCATAGGATGCGATATATCGCATCCTACCGCACCGCGGACCGAATCCAGGCCGTTTCCTGTGGATTGAGACTCCGGGGATCCAGCGTCTCGAACACATCCCGGGCCTCGGCCTTGCGTCCCACGCCTGCTAGGGTGGCACCATAGGCGAACGTCACGGCCGATGACTTTCTCCAGTCACGGGAAATCGGTTCCAAGAGCGTCAGCGCCCGGGACGCTTTTCCCGACCAGACGAGCACGAATGCATAGGTTGACCGGTAAGTCGTATTGCTTGGCTCGTGCGTAAAGTTGTCCTCAGCGATGCGCTCGATCTGATTCTGGCTCCCCAGGTCGGTGAGCGCCGCGAAGTACGCATAATTGTTCGCAACCTTGCGGTCGTCGGGACGCATGGCGTTAAGCCGGCCGAACGCCTTGAATTGCCCCACCGCGTCATGCTGCATCTGGTACAACCGCGCCAGGGTGCCGAGTGCGATGTATGCCAGATCGGGCCGCTCGGCCGAGGCCCAAAGCAGGTCTGCCGCTTCCTTCGGGTAGCCCCACGAGTAAAGCAGGTCGCCAGCAAAGAGCGCATGCGCCGGGCTCGTGCCCCCATCAGCATAAAGGTTATGCCACAGCGAATCCGCCTTGGGTGTGTCGCCCAGCGCTCGGGCCGCCAGCATCCCATAGGCCCAGCCCAAGAATCCCTGGTCACTGCCCCAGTCTCCCTGGTCGACCCAAGCCTGAAGCTCAGCCCAGCGGTGTGCGGCACGCAGGGCCTCAGCTATCCCCGCGGCGATCGGCGGCTTTCGCGACTCAACCGGATCGAGCGATTTGCCCCACCGGACAGCCTCCTCGGACTGGCCAATCTGGGTGAGCCAACCCAGGAGCTGGGAAGCCTGGGTTGGGCTTGAGCGGCTCTTGTCCTCCAGCGGAGCGAGCATGCCTTGGTACAGAGCGGGGTCGCTTTCCGCTAGCGCCTTAAGACACACCGGAACATCGCCCAGGGTGCAACGCGGGTGCCTACGCAGGTCCTCCGCCCACTTCGCGGTCGCCTCGCGATCGCAGTGAGCTACTGCGTCAGCGAGGAGCGCTCTCAGGGAGTCCACGCCCCATTTGAGATCCGGTGCCCACTTGGCCAAAAGGGCCTGCCCCCGGGTCCGGTCGGCGGTCAAACCGGTCTGCAGACAGACAATCCCGAGCGGGACCTCGTCGATCGCGAGCGTTGGGGCAACGGCCTTGGTGTCCGCCTCGAGCGCTGCCTGAAACTGGTTTCGCGCTTCTGTGAAAGACTGCCTACGACGAGCGATTTCGCCTGCAAGCCGCAGCGCCCGGGATGACCCTCGTGAAGTCGCTGGATCAAGATAGGTCTCGGCCTCCACCGCTTGCTCTGTGTCATCGGACAGAATGGCGGCCTCAGCCCATGCGAGTACGTCGTCGGCCTGATTGCGGCCTACGATCGCAGCCTTTTTTGCATAATCGACGGAAGCGGTCCGATTGCCTTTTCTCCATGCCAGTTCAGATGCTAGGCGCCACGAATCCGGGAGATCGGGTTCGTTCGCCAGCGCATCTTTGACGGCGATTCCCGCCCGGTCGAGACGGTCAACCTCGAGCCATTGGCGAGCGATGCGGATCGCATTGGTCCGGGCCCAGTGCCGGTACTCCCAGACGCCGAGCCCAACGGCCAAAACGAAGACGGGGACCCCGAATATGAGCGTTTTCTTCAGCGCTGGACGGGCATCTAGGTGGTCGAGAAAAGCCCACATATGCTCGCGGCTGTCGCGAGCAAAGAAACGTCTAAATAAACGCGTAACGTTTTTATAGACGGAAGGTTGAGATGTATTTTTTTCGGGAGCGAACGACATGGGGGCGCTACAGTCCCAAGGGCTTCAGGTTCTCAAAAAACTGGTGCAAGGTCGGCTCGGAGGCAGTCTCCTGCCAGGTCCGGTTACTTGAGATGCGAACGAAAAGCTGGGCCTCGTCCCGGCGGAAACCGTAGCGCCACGCAAGCCTGAGCAGTCTCGTGACCGAATAGGGATCAACAAAGACCAAGGGATGGCCGCCGTAGAGGTGCCAGAACCAGACACGAGTCTCGAACTTGTCGTGCGCAAAGAGCCGGCATTCCGCCGGGGCGAGCACGCGGTCTCCAATCTTGAGCGTCGCATGCTCCACGGAGAGGGGCTTGGCTACCCAGCCCGTACCGGGCCAGCAGGCATCAGGGGTGTGGGCGTCGACGAGGCTAACGGACGCCTGCCCCGGCCGCCAATACGCCAGGTAGAGAGTCACATGGGCGCTGGCCAGCGTCGGCCCAGCCGAATACACCCGCTCGATCAAAGTGTGGGTGTGCAGGATTTCGCCAAATTGATCCAAGTTCGGGGTCGTCCACACAGTCCAGCCAGACGGCGGCGCGGGCAGAAGCTCAGCCAGGTCTGGCACGCTGCCCGTTGGCGACTCCGACCGCGACCTGCCCGTCGCGAGAAGAACGGATGCCCCTCCTGCAAGGAGCAGACCCACAGCGACTATTCCCTGAAGAGGCGTGCGGCCCGGGGTGCGCCCCGGAAATTTGTCAGTCTCTGCCTCCTGGGCGGCTTCGCTTCGGTGGAGCCACAGCGCGAAGGCCGCCACGAGGATCGTTGTCCCCACGATAATGGACGCTCCGGTGAGATCGTGCCAGCGTCCCTCTATGCTTACACCTGCGTTTGCGAGAAGCGTCAGCAAAAGCGAACGCAGAAAATTCATTGCGAGGCCAATGGCCGGCGAGAGAAGGATGACAAGCGCTCGGTGGCCCGGCTTTCGCACCAGCAGGGCCGACAGGAACAACCCTGCCACCATGCACGAGATGAGGCTTCGCACGCCGCTGCAAGCCTCGCTCACCCCGACGCTCGTCCGTGCGAGCTCGATAACATTGCCGTCCTGGTACGCTGCAATTCCAATTGCGTGCAGGATTCGCACAACCCCGTCGGTGACCTGGGACTGCAGGAATGCCGAGAGCCGAGCGTAGGAGCCCGGCGGAGGAGGGCCTGCAAAGATCCACATTACAACCGCAACAGCCGCGGCCCAGTTGAGCGGGAGGAACCGAACGCGCGCGTCAGCAAAGCCAAGCCAAGCGGCCCCAAGGGCGAAGACGAGAGCCGCTGAAAGCATAAATCCCGCCATGGCATGGGTCCATCCCAGCGCCGCGGCATAGGCGATCGCCACGGCAAAACTCGCCAGGCCTACGAGGATCAGGAGCACACAAGCTGCAATCGGAGCGGCCCGGCTGCGCAGAAATCGGGGGTTGAGGTCCCGGCGGCTCTCGAAGGCGAGGATGGCCGATAGGAACGGCAGAAAAAGCCCGTGGGCGAGATTGTCGTCGTGGCGCCATTGGGGCCAAAGCAGGATGGCCAAGGCAAGGACTGCGACGAAAAGCCCAACAGCATTGCATTTCGCGAGCCAAGACAGCTCGCCAAAGGCGGTGCAACGCGATGCTGGCGGCTCCATGAGGGCCCTCCTACTTCTCAGAGAGGCGGGCATGAGGCAAGACGGCGCTGACCGACCGCCTGCCGTTTCAAATGCGCACAGGTTGCTGTGCGGGGATCTGGCGCCTCCGTAGGACCAAGAGCCCGTAGCAGCCGATAACGCCAACCAAAGGAAGCCATGTCGCCACCTCCGGGACCGGCTTTCCGTTAATCGTGGCCGCGGAAGACTCGTATACGAGGAGCCCGCTTTCGTTAAGCGCCGTGCTGCCGCTGCTGCCGGTCACGCTGTTCGTGTTGTCCACGACCACCACGATGTAATTGGTTCCGATCTTGAAGCTTGCATTGTTTGCACCCCACGCGCCGTAATTCTGGAGCACGAGCGAGGTCGTGTTGCTCCACGCAGCGCTGGTGTCGGTCGATGCCGCCGTTCCCGTGGGAAGCGTGGTACCGTTCCCGGTTGGATTTACATAGACGGCATACTGGTCGTCAGCCGCCAGGGTCATCGAAATCTGGATTTGGCTGGTGACGGTGGTGCCGCTTGTTCCTGAGCCGGTAATGTTAAAAGCCAGGGTGTAGACGAAGACGCCCTCGTTGGCCCCCGTGTTGCCGTTGCCGGGCAGGTAGTTGCCGCCGGCATTCAAGGTGCCTCCCGAACCCGAGGTGGATGCTCCCGGAGCGACAATCCACTGCGCATTGGACGTGTCCGGCGTATAACCTGAGCCCGACACGGCGGAGGGGGAGATGACATATCCTGCACCCTCGTTTGCTGCCGCACTGGTTCCCGTACCCGAAACATAGGTCACCGACCAATTAGCGGCCTGGGTACCGGACGCCGCAAGCGCGCCGCCCGATGTAAGACCGGTATTGTAGACTCCCGTAATGTCGGTGGCCGTCTGTGCCAAGGCTCGGGCTCCCGTCATCACGAGCACAAGCGAGGCCACAAATGGGCCGACCAAGCGGGGGATAATTGAGAGGGAGCGGATCACGGTGGTTGCAGCACTAAGATCGACTCTCCCCCCCCGGTATTCAAATGAGATAACTACGTAGCCCGATTGAATCCTTATATGTTATCTATCATTAAGTTACATAAACGGTTTGGGTTTAAGAACCCCGATTCCTGTTTATGCATTATTTTTCGAGCCCAAAACCCCTCTTCCCCGGCGAATGGCAGCCCCCCCCGCGCTGCTCCCCGGCAGGGTGATGCACCGGCCCAGAAAGGGCCGGCAGCGTGAGAGCCACGCCGCCGGCAGAAAACCCATTACCCCTAGAACTTGAACGTAGCGCCGACGGCAAACTCGTTGCCCGATGTCGTTGAGGTAATATTTGTTCCGGGCGCCGCCCCATAAGGCGTATACCATGCGCTGGACTGCGAATGGGAGAACCCATGGGTGAACGAAAGGTCGAGCGTCACCCCATTTGCCACGGCTAGGGAGGCACCCACTGAAAGGTGCTGGGCCACATGCAAGGGGGAGCCCACGTTGTAAAAAGTCATGTTGTCCGGAATCGGGTCCGAGCAGTAGTTGTATCCGGCACGCAGAACGATGGACGAGTTAAGCGCATGCTGAATGCCCAGCTCAAAGGTCCACGAATCCTGCCAGCCGAGGCCCGAAATGGACCCGTCGGGCCTGAACCCGCTGTTTTCAAAACCCTTTGTCGAGCCGTAGGCGATGTAACCCAGGTCCGCCAAGATGTGGGTGTTCTCCGCTACGGCGTAGTTGGCGCCAAGCTGCGCCGTGAGCGGGCGGTTCATCTCAAAGTTGATCGTGTGCGGATTGCCCGACCCATCGGTCACGGTCCAGGAATAAGTCTGGAACCAGGTGGGAGAGGAGAGCGACAAGCCGAAGGAAAGATCCTTCTCCACCTGCCAGCGCAACCCAGCCTGAGCGCCGAAACCGAGGCGGATGTCCTCCTGCTGAACCGTTGCATACAGGGGATGGCCGTTCGCGCCAAGGCTCGGCGCCGCGAAGGCGGCCGGCGTGAATAGGTTGCGTCCGATCGAGGGCGCGAGGGCAATGCCCCATGACCATCCGTCGGGGGCTGACCCGGAAAGGCCGATTGGCAAGCGGATGACGTAGAGGCTCGAGCGCACGTCGCCAAAACCACCGAAAGCCCCTCCGTAGGGATTCGTGTTGGATCCGGCCTGTGGAAAGAAGATCGGGTTGGTGGTGGAGGTGGCGGCATGAAAGCTCAGACCCGCCTCGCTCACGGCGCCGGCGAACCAGGCGAGGCCCGGATCGCTGCTCTTCCATGACGTCATCAGCGAGAGGTAGGGCACCCCGTTAACCGTGGAGTTCGAAGTCCCGTTCAGGCCCAGGGCGCCGACGGAACTGTCAACACGGGCGCTCGGGATGATGTCGCCGAACACGATGGATGCCGTGCGGTCGGCGAACAAAATTCCCGACGCTGGATTTTTGTAGATGCTTCCGATCAGGTCGTCGGAATTTCCTGCGGTTGCTGCTCCGCCCAGGGAGGAGTTCACGGCGCCGAAACCTTGGACAAAATAGCCGTCCGTGGCCAAGGCACTGGGAACAATGACGCTGCCGGCCAAGAGAAGGCACGCTGCACGAAGGAATATTTCTTTGGGGTTCAACATGGGTTTGTTTGGGTTGGTGGGGTCGAAAGCACAGGAGCCTCCTCCTCATTTGAGGCGGATCCATCCCGCATACCGAACAAGAAGGGGGGCGCCATGACAAGCGTGGGATTTGGGAATGCCAAATGAGCCCGACCCTTTCGGCCATGGGCATGATGCGGACTGACTAAGTCCCCATTACGAACCCGCAGGACAAAGGCATTGATAAAGTAGCTTCTTGGCCTAGGAATGGCCGCTCTGGACCCTAAGTCCATAGCTGCCCCAAAATCCGATACCTCGACCTTACATGAAACTGATCCTTTGCCCCCGGCTTCTAGCTGTTCTGTTGTGCGCCGCCCCGCGGCTCCTCCTTGCGCAAGCACCCAATGTCCCCGATTGGGCCCAGCCGGGCTCGGCAACCCATACGCAAGTGCCGCCGCCGGCGGGTTTTCACCGTGCCACCCTCACTCAGAATGTCCCTGTCGGTTTCTTTGAGGGCCAATCGGACATCGGCGCCGCCTTGGTCGCCGGAAATTCCAGCTACGATCCCAGCTCGAAGCAGTACACGATCCACTCAGCCGGCTACAACATCTGGTACGCACGCGACGAGTTCCGCTATCTGTGGAAGAGGGTTTCGGGCGACGTGTCGCTTGCCGCCGACGTTACCTACCCCAACCCTGAAGGCTATGGTGACCGCAAGGCGGTCCTCGTCATCCGCCAGGACCTAGACGACGACTCAAAAGAGGCGATGGTGGCCCTCCACGGCGCAGGGTTGATCCATCTGGCGGAGCGCCCCGAAAAGGGCGCCAACATCAAGGAGTCCCATCGTATCGAGGGCCGCGCGCACGCCAGCGGCTCCGTGCCCACGCGCATCGGCATCGAAAAACAGGGCGACCTTTTTTCGCTTTTTGTCAGCCTGCAGGGCGAACCCATGCATCAGGTTGGACCTACCATGAACCTGCACATCGAGGGACCCTTTTACGTAGGCATCGGCTTCTGCTCCCACCTCCCAGCCACCTCGGATACCGCCGTGCTCTCTAACGTGATCCTAGAGAATGCTGCAGGCAAAGTCCGTTAATAGGGCCTCGGGGGGGCCGCACCCTGCGCACACTGGGGGGGGCCCTTGCCACGGGCAACCCATCCAAAGCAGGGGATAGTGCGCTTGGATGCAACCCTGCAACCCCTAACCCTTATGGTCGTGCTCCAGACCGACTACGGATCCACACGCAAGAAGGCTGCGCAACGGCGCTCTCCGCATTCGGATTAGGGTCTTTCCTGCGCAGGGACTACTGGGTCTCCGTCATCTTTATCACGCTCTTTATCGTGGTGCTGACGGAGTCCCTCGGCCCGGCAACGCTCGAACTCACGGTCGAGCGCTTCGGAGACACCGCGGCGGGGCGACTCCTAGCCATGCTGGCTGCATTCCTATTCTGGCCGGTGTGGGAAAGGGTGCGGTTCAGGCCCATCTTGGCCCGCGCGCTGCGCGCCAACGCCGCGTACATGCGGATCGTCGGCGACCGCCTAGCATCAGGCAAGTGCTACGATGCGGAGGTGGTGCGAGCCAAGAGGGCCGCCGAATCTGCCAGCGGCGCAGTGTTTTCATCACTGCAGCGCATGTCCGGAGATCCCAAGAACTTCAGAAACCTGATGAGTGAACTGGCCGCGGTCGCCAACGGGAACCAGCGGGTCACGCGCGCCCTTAACCTCATAATCCTTGAGGCCCACCCCGATGCGCCCATTCCCGAGGCAAGCGACCTTGCCACCCACCGAGCTTCAGCTTTGGAGTAGATGGCGCGAGCGCTTAAGGATCAGGACCCCCAGAGTGACGCTCTTGTCCGCGCGAGGGAACAGCTCAAGAGCCGGCTTGAAGTTGTGCCCGCCGGTCCCGCGCCCTCCCAGCGCAGCGTAGCTCTCGCTCAGCTTGAACGCGCATCAGCCGAGATTGGCGCCATGTTCTTGGGGACCGAGGTACCGGCAGAGCCGGGCAGGACTTCCTGATTCCACCCCCCACAAACGCATTCATTTCTGGCCGTGATCTGCCTCATGGGATATACGCTCTGGGTCCCGTGAAAGGCCCAAGCACCGACCCATTCAGATTGACGACACAATCGCCCCTGCAAGCAGTCACAGTGTCACGTCCCACCGTTGAAAACCCTACGCCTCATATCGATTTGGATCGGCCTCGCAGCGGCGCTCTTGGTCGTCCTTGTGCTCACGGCAATCGCTCCACCTGTTCAGACGTGGGCGGCCGAGCTGGCGCTCAACCATAAGCCGGGTGTTCAGGCCTCCCTGGGTTCTCTCGCCGCGGGGTTTGGACGAATTGACGTCGAGCAGGCGCACATCGAGGTCAACGGTGTCGTCCTGACCGTACCCCTCCTCCAGGCCCAGGTGCCGCTGACGACGGCACTCCTGCGGCGAAAGGTCTCAATCGGCGGCTTGGTTGCTAAAGGATGGAAGCTCGACCTGAGCCGCGCTCATAATTTCTCGGCCAAGGCGATGCCGGACGACGGGCAAAACGGAGCAGGAGCCGTGCTCACGGATCAGGAAGGTGTCTCGGCTCGGCGCGCCGCGTTTCTCCTGCTTGGTGGCCTTACCTCCCTTAAGCTGCCCTTTGAGCTGTCGCTGGACGATGTGGAGCTCGAAGGCGATGTTCTCCTTCCAGGCCCCCCAGGAAAGGCTCCCGTCCAGATCCATGTGACCCTCGTCGGAGGTGGTTTGGCCGCCGGCCACGAGGGTACCTTCACATTCGACACGGCGGCCCAGGGAGCAGATTCCCCCTCAGGCTCCGCCTTTGCCCACGGGAAGTTGGCTGTGGTCATGAAGACACCAAGTTCCGTGGATGCGGTGAGGATCGAGACGGACCTTACCGTGTCAGGAGAATCCATGCCCAAGACCTTGGCCATGTCGGTCGCCGTGTCCGCAATACGCTCGGAGGGCGGCGGGACCTATACCCTAAAAATGAGCCGTGGAGGACGGCGCCTGGCAACCTTCACGGCCAAATCGAAGCGGAGCACGAGCAGCCTCGAAGGCACGTGGAAGGTGGAGCTGAGCGAATCAGACCTGGCGCCGTTTTCCCCGTTCGATTCCCTGCCCGCGATCGCAGCCGTCGGTGAAGGGAGCTTTGAGGCAGACGAAGGGCTCGCCCATGTACACGCGCTCGGCCGCCTCAGGTCAACCGCAGGAAACCTCGCCTTCATAGCACCGGTGTTGGGGCGCATAGGGAAGACAACGCTGGACGCCAATTTTGACGTCACCCGGACCGGGCCGTTGCTGCATGTGGACCATTTAAGCCTATCGCTCGCCACGACCCAATCCGAGATCCTCGTGAAGTCGAAGCAGGTGTTCGACTTCAACGCAGGAACCGGAGCCCTCGCAGTTTCGTTGCCGGACAGCGACTTCATCGAGGGATCGCTCCGCGGCTTTCCCCTGGAATGGCTCTCGAGCCCGACGAGCCGCTTTCGGTTCACCGCGGGTGAGGCAAAAGCCCAGTTTGTGGTTCGAGCCCACGACGGAGGATTTGCACTTCGCCTGAAAGACGCGCTTCGGGCTTCCGGCGTTTCGCTTTCCGGACCGGGGATGCCGGAGGGACACCGGCTGGACTTGAAGCTCGCCTTGCTCGCCGACTACAACCCCAAGGGTTGGCAGGTGACCCTCGACCCCTCGTCGGTGGATGCAGAAGGGCTCCACCTGGCAAGCATTGACGCGAGAGCGTCGCAGGTTTCCGGCTCAGGGCAGCCAATCCTCATTTCCGGCAACGTTAAGGTGGACCTTGACGCGTTGACGGCCCAGCCCGGTTCCCCGTCCGCCGATATGCCCCCGGGCCAACTGGCATCCTGCGAGTTCACCGGACAGATAACGGATGCCGCGGAAATGGACTGCAAGGTCTCCGTGGCCAGCCACGATCCCAACCGCTCGATCAGTGCGAAGGTTCACGTGAATCTCGACAGTGAAGGGGATTTCTCGTTCGAGGGGCCCGTCCACTTTAACTCAGGGAAAACAGTTTCGGAGATCTCGACAGAGGGAAGCGGTGCCCTCGCGCAATCCGGGGGGCAGATCGACCTGAAGTTGACCACCGAGGATGCGGGTTTGGGGGACCTTTGCCAGCTGGCGGGAGCTCTAGCCGCAGCCGGAGGAAGCCACCCTGCGCAGTCGCCCAAGGCGCACCCGGTCCCTTTCTGGGGCGACTGGATCGGGCCTGTTGCCTTCTCCGCAAAGCGCCTTAGGACCGCCGATGGGGACCTCGAAGGAGTGGGAGCCACGTTCAACTTAGACCATGGCCAAATGCGGATCGAAACGGGCAGGATTTGGCTCCTTAACCACAATCTGGGAAAATTCGAGGGATCGGTCGCGTTTGATGCCAATCGTCCCCTTCCCTATGTCCTCAAAGGCACCGGTTCTGTCGAGGACGTCGATGCAGCCGCCCTGTTTGGGGCGCCGGCGGTGGGGCAGCCGGCAGCAGTCGAGGGCCATTTCTCGATAGTAGCCGCGCTCGTTGGCGAAGGATCCGGGCCCGAGGATCTCACCCGAAGCGCGAGGACGGAGTTTCGCCTGAAAAGTTCGTCCGGGATTCTGCGGGTTCTTAAAACGAGCGTGTCCGAGTCCATTCCTGAGGCTTCGACGCCCGTCACCGATACGCTTGGTTCCGTGGGCTCCGCTGTCGGGATGGTCTTTGGAATCAAGAAGAGCTTCGATCGCGTCGACAAGAATTCGGTCAGCCCGGCGGCCGATGCGGTGATCAACTTCACCTACGCGATTTCCGAGATCGGCTTCGATCGATTCTCCATCACGGCCGACGGCGGATACGAACGGGCCCTAAGGCTCACCGAGATCGCAATCGACTGCCCGGAAGAGAGACTGAGGGGCTCGGGCGTCATCGAATCCACGAAGGGACTGCCCCTCTTTAAAAGGCCTCTGAGCGTCGATCTGGAACTCAGCGCAAAGGGACAGCCCGCCGACCTTCTAAAAAAGGCCGGGCTCCTCTCCCCGAGAAAGGATGCCGATGGCTTCACCGCGATGACGCAGCATTTCCAGTTGGGTGGCGCACTCGGTCAACTTGATACAAGCTCCTGGCACGCGCTGCTGGTGAAGGCGGTGATTCCATCGGAGCCGGCGAAAAAGAACGGAGAATAAGAACAAAGCGGCTGAACACACGGGAGGCCGAACCTTGCTCCCAGCCCCGCGACATCATCAGGAATTCCCCGATCGATTCCGGGGTTTCATGTTACCCTATAGTGACTTATATCCCATAGGTTCGGTCTGACCCCCCAGCCCAGCACCCCTTCCTCCGACGGGATTTTCATTTGTATTTCGGTTCAATCGAAGCAAGCTGGGCCGGTCCCTGGTCCTTAATATACCCCACCCCATTGTTTAATCGTACGCCTCTTCTCCATGGCTGAAAAAGGAGAGTTCGCCGGAATCTTTGCCGCCAAACGGCTGAGCGCGCACAACCGTGCCGAGATGCGGGAAATTTTTGATCGCACGATCAAACTCGCGGAACGCGACAAGGTCCGCCTCAAGGTGCCGCACGAGGTGAAACAAGTGCAGAAGTTCAGGGGAATGCACTACCACTACAGGCCGGAGCTGTTTCTCCAGCTTCAGGGACGCACCGACTTCCAGTTTCCGCGTGAGGCCTTCAGCCTGAATACCGATGATCTCTGCGTAATCCCCGCCGGCGTTCCGCATGGCGAGTTGGTGTACCCGGAGGCGGGCATGCCTTTCCGCAACCTCGTCGCGGGATTCTACAACAACACCCTTAGCCTCCATTTTGCCTACGAGGCGCGCCCCAACCATCCCGACATCGAAGTGATCGAGTTCTTTGATGCACCCAATCTCGATGTCTTCCTCACGCTGGCCAACTGCCTTGCCCAGACGTTCCAGTCGCAGGGCCCGGCACGGGCTTCAGTCCTCAAAGGCCTGACGATCGCGCTGCTGGGCCTCTTTCGTAACATCGTCGAGACGGGCACGGGGCAGCTCAACAGCGACATCGGGAAGGTGTTCCATGCGAAGTGCATCGTGCGCGAGCAGTTCGCCAATCCCGACCTTGGAGTGCAGAACATCGCCGAGCACCTGGGGTGTTCCGCAGACTACCTATCCCACCTTTTCCACACGGAGACCAAGGAAAGGTTAACCCACTATATTCAGAGGATCCGCATTGAAGGAGCGATCCTAGCCCTGGAGACGACCTCCCTCAACATTTCAGAGATCGCCTACGCGGCGGGCTTCGCCGACCCGGCGTATTTTGCGCGAATATTCAAGCAACACAAGGGGACGCCGCCCCAGGAATACCGAGCCCAGCTGGCCGCGCACCGAGCGGAGATCGAACTGCAGCCGAAGACGGTCTTCTATGACAGGCTCGATTTTACTCACGGACAGCCGAAGGCCGCTCTTGTGTCGGAAAAGGCTGCTGCTGCGCCGCGTGACGCCGTCGCGCTAAGCCGCGCGGGAGTCGTTTCTGGACAAAAACGGTAGAGCGGCAACAGGACGTGCGCGCCATGCGGCGCACGAATGAACGGTTATCCGAGTGACGGCGGGAAGAGGGCCGCGTCGCATCCACAACGAAACAGGCCACTCTCAGGAGCCGCGCCGTCGCGAAACACGACAATCGACCAAGCCTTCGAAATGACCCGCCCACTGCCGCTTCACGAAAATGAGGCCTAATGAGCCCCGCCCGCAACCGGAACCGCAGCGCGCCCATCCGCCTTCTTGTGGCTCACCACCACCAGCGTAAGGACGGCGGCTATGGCCATCGTCACCCCACCAAACATTAGGGCGTTCATCGGCTCACCGTGGAGGAAATGATCGAGAACAAACCCGAACTTCCAGGCGGCCACGGCCTGTGGGATTACGATGAAGAGGTTGAACATCCCCATGAGCACGCCGACTTTGTCCTTCGGCAGGCTTGGGGCGAGGATCGCATAGGGCATCGAGAGGATGCTGGCCCAGGCGACGCCGATGCAGGTCATGGAAATAAGAAGCTGGTTTGGTCCGGAGGCCAGGTGCACCGAGGCGAAGCCCGCCGCGCCGACCAAAAGGCATAGGGCGTGCATCACCTTAGGGCCGGTGAACTTCGACGCCCAAAGCAGGACGAAGGAGAAGACAAAGCAGACCGCGTTGTATTCCCCGAAGCAAACGCCCGACCAAGAACCCGCAGCCTCCATCTCTCTCGAACCCGGCAATGCGTGGAAGATGTCCTTAGCGACGGTCGCGGAAAAGAAATTCCAGAGCAGAAACATTGGGATCCAAGTGAAGAACTGCACGAGCCCCAACTCCCACATCCGCCGGGGCAGGTTGGGGATCAGCCTTAGGATGTCCCAGAGCCCCAGGGTCCAGTCGAATTTGCGAGCCCGGATCTCGACCAGCTCGGAGTCCGAAGGCGGCGTCTCGGTCGTCGTGAAGACGCTCCAGAGCACGGCGGCCACCAGTGAGAACGCCCCCAGATAGAAGGAGAATCGGACCGAGGCGGGAATGTGCCCCATTCCCGCCGCCTCCGGCGCAACGCCGAACCAGTGCGTCATCATGTAGGGCAACGCCGACGCGAAGGTTCCGCCTATTCCTATGAACAGCGACTGGACGACGAATCCCTGGGGACCCTGCTCCTCGGGCAGGCTCTCGGCGACCAGCGCTCGAAACGGCTGCATGCTTGCGTTGATCGTTCCGTCCAAAACCCAGAGAAGCGCTGCCGCCACCCAGATGGACGGGCTGTTGGGCATGCAGATCATCGCGAGGAAGGCCAGGATGGCGCCGCCCAGTATGAACGGTCGCCTACGACCGAGGCGGGTCCATGTGCGGTCGCTCGCCTGCCCGATCAGGGGCTGGATCAATAGTCCGGTGAGGGGGGCCGCTAGCCAAAGGATCGGCAGCTGGTCCGCATCCGCCCCGAGGTAGGTGTAGATCGCGCTCATGTTGGCGATCTGCAGGCCCCACCCAATCTGGATTCCGAGGAATCCGAAATTCATGTTCGAGATTGTCCGCAGCGGTATCCTAGGCCGAGCGGTCAAGGAGAAGGTGTCCGTCGATGGGGAGGGCATGGGGTTAGCTTGGGGATTTCAGGAAACAGGCACCGCTAGTATTGTTACCCATTTATCATCGGTTATATGCGAATAGAAAACCCAGACGACGAAATGCGGTAAATTTACAGGAAAGGATCTGGTAGACCGCCAACCATCCGGAATCGGCCGACGGAGGTTGGGGAATCCGCTGCGAATTCATTAGTGGGCGTGGGGTTCCGCCTGGGCTTCGCTGTAATCGCGCAGTATTCGATCCCCGGAGCGATCGTAAAGTCTGATCCAGTGCCCGAGCATTGCGATTTTGCTTCCATCGAGCTGTGCAAGCTGGGAGTCCGTGTAGCGCCACTGCCAGTTACCCTCAGCCGTACCCGGCTGGTTCAAGGCACAGGACGCGGGGAGATCAAGAAGGTCCTGAATCGGCACCACAGCCAGGCGCGAGACCGTCGCCAGAGCCGCACGGATCATCGGCCACGCCGATCGGGAGCCTCCCAGCTGAAAATACTCCTCGATCTGTTTAGCCTTGTCCTCCGACAGGTGCTCGAGCCACCCACGGGTGGTCGTATTGTCGTGCGTGCCGGTATAGACGACGCTATCCGGAGTGTAGAAGTGCGGCAGGTTCACGTTGCCCGCATCGTGGCCGTAGGCGAACTGAAGGATCTTCATCCCAGGGAGCCCCGCGGCCTTGCGGAGTGCGACGACCTTTGGCCCGATGTAGCCGAGGTCTTCTGCTATGATCCTGGCCTCGGGAAAGGCTTTCTTTGTCGCTTCAAAGAACTGCAGGCCAGGCCCCTCAACCCAGCGTCCATTGCAGGCGTCCGACGCCCCCGCCGGGATTTCCCAGTACGTGTCAAAGCCGCGGAAATGGTCGAGGCGGATTATGTCGTAGAGCGAAAACGCCGCGCTGAGTCGATCGATCCACCACCGGTAGTCGGTGCGCGCCAGATATTCCCAGTCGTAGAGAGGATTGCCCCACAGCTGGCCCTTGGCTGAAAAGTAGTCCGGGGGGACCCCGGCCACGGCAAGCGGATTGCCCACCTTGTCGAGCCGGAACACGGCCCGGTTCTCCCAGGTGTCGGCGCTGTCCAGAGCGACAAAGATCGGGACATCGCCGATGATGCCCACGCCGCGCTCGGCGGCATATGTCCGCAGTCGGTGCCATTGTCCGAAAAACAGATACTGGTAGAAGGCGTGCCTTGAGGCCTCGAGGCGTACCGACTCCGGAACGCTCGCGAATCTTGCCGGACTCCAGGAGCGGTACTCCTCAGGCCACGACGTCCAGGGACCACCTCCGAAATGGGACTTGAACGCCATGAAGGCGGAGAAGGGCTCCAGCCAGCTGGCTTGGTCGGCACGGAAAGTGGAAAACGAGCCGAGGGCGTCAACCTCGTCTCTTCCTGAAACCGAGAAGCGGTCATAGGCGCGCGAAAGCGCCGTCCAGAATGTCTCGTAAAGGCGCCCGTAGTCGACGTGGTCCGTCGGTAGCGAACGAAGGGGAGCAAGGTCACTGTCGTCGAGCAGGCCGGCCGATGCCAGCTCGCCCAAGTCTATGAAATAGGGGTTACCTGCGCGCCCCGAGAACGTCTGATAGGGCGAATTGCCGTATCCGGTCGGGCCCACCGGGCATATCTGCCAGTAGCGCACCCCCGCCTTTCCGAGCATGTCCAGCAAGCCTCTTGAGCCCGGCCCAAGGTTCCCAATGCCGTACTGGCCTGGGAGGGAAGAGATATGGACTAATACGCCCGCGCTGCGGGACGTTAGCCAAGAGGAAGGCGTGTTTTCCATCTCGTGGTGAGGCGACTTATCGGCCGGTGCCTGGGGAAGGCGCGGTCATAGGGATTGAGAGAATCAGCATTGCGGCCATAGGAAGGGCGGCTGCACATCTGTGCAGCGCGCGCCGAAGGGAAAAACGGCCACCAGAGCGAATCCGGTGGCCGTTTGAATCGTTCCTCTAGCCAGACCCTAGGTCTGGGTTTATTAGAACTTATAGGTCACGCCGGTGCGGTAGGACGCACCGTACTTCTGCCAGTTTTCGAGCTGACGCGGATCACCGTTGTTGTAGTTGACCAGCGGGGCGTCGGTCAGGTTTCGGCCTTCAATGTAGATGCCGAGTCCCTTGAGCGCACCCTTCCTGAAGTTATAGCTGATCTGGGCGTCGATCGTGTGGTACGGAATCTCTTCCGAGAACCCGTCACCCGGGGTGCCGAACGTGTTGAACGACGGCTTGCCAAACTGAACGATGTATTCCCGGGTCTCGGACTGGTAGTGCAAGCTGGCGCGAGCCGCGAAGCCGTCCAGGAACCCGCGCCCCTCGTAATAGAGGGTGAGGTTAGCGGACTTCTTCGACAGGTCGGGCAGCGGAGCGCTACCATTGCCGGGGCCCCAAGGCTGGATGTTGCTGTCGACCAGCAGGCCGTTCACCGAGACACCGAAGCCACGCACGGCGCCGCCGGTGAGGGTCTCACTCGACACCTGAATGGTGGCCTCGACGCCGCTCACGTTGCCGCCCTGGCCGTTGACATACTCAGAGGTGATACCCTGGGTGATGATCGGAGCCGTGGGCGATGTGTACGGATAGCCCGCGAAGTTTGTCACCGTGTTCTGCTGGTAGATGTAGCTCAGGAGCTTCTTCTCGAAGAAGGCCACCGAGACATATCCGCCGCCGTGAGCGAAGTAGTGCTCGAAGTCGAGGTCGACCGAGTTCGCGATCCAGGGCTTCAGGTTAGGGTTGCCGCTACTGCCACCCCAGGGGCTGATCGTCGTGGACGTAGCATAGGTGGAATTGTAGCTGAAGTCACGCGACGCCCTCATGTCGTACATGCGCGGCCTCTGCTCCTCGCGGCCCGCGAAGAACCGGATGACGTCCACCGCGGTCGGCTTGAAGTCGAGGGTCAATGTGGGCAGAACGTCAGCATAGGAGGCGCTGGATGAGACCGGGAACACGTAGCTTCCAAAGCCGCCGGAAGACATACCATCGGAACTCTGCTTCGCCAGATCCGCAACGACACCGATATTGCCGTCGAAGGGGACCGGTCCGGCATTGCCCTTCAGGTCAAACTTGATGAACGGCCGGGTGACGTCCTCCCAAACCTTGTAGTCGTCACCGACAAAGGTGCCGGGGTTCGGATTCTGGATGAGCTTTAGGGCGCCCGAGCTGACGAGACCCTGCGCGGACCAGTCAATCGGGCTGATATTGCCGATCCAATTTAGGTTCGTGGTACCCAGCAGTGTGGGCAACGGATCCTGCGCCTTGCCATCAGCATTGACCAGGTAACCGGTCGGGGCCTGGGCATCTCCCTTGAAGCGCTCAGAGAAGCTGGCACCAATCACCATGTCCTTGACGATGGAGGCGTTCAGATCGTGTGTGACCGTCGCTTTGAGTGAATCTGCAACGTCTTCCTCGGTAAAGTACTTGAGGTAGCCTTCCTGGCCGGTAACCGGGTACGTTCCCGTGCCCCAGCCCTGCGGGTCGGTGATCGTGAAGAGCGAGGGGTTGCTGAAGTTGACCCCACCAACAACCGTCGGCGGGTTCGGACCCGCGTTTGTCGTGATTTGCCATGTGTCGGCATCCGTGGCGCCGCCGGCGAAGCCGAGGCCCGCGTACGTCTCAAGGACCTCTTCCGAGCGCTTAGCCTGTGACCAACCGGCCGTGAAATGCACGGGCCAGTCGCTCTTCAGTCCAAGATCGAGGTTCCAGATGGCCGACTCGATATGGTCCACGTAGTCGACGGTTTGATTGTCGACGACAGGCTGGACGTTCTTGAGGGTCTGTTGAGTGATCAGGCCGTTGGTGACCGTGTAGCCCGGCTGAAGCTGGGCGCTGCTCCACTGCGACATCGGAACCTGAAGTCCGTTCAGGAGTTCGTCGTCGTTGAAGTGTGAATAGAACAGGTCGATCTTGCTGTGGATGGAGTCATTGGGCTTGCTCTCGAGGACCCCGATGACCGAGTCACGCTTCAGGAGCTCGCTCTGATCGTAGAACTTGGCGCCGCCGAGGACCAGGTTGCCGTCCGAAGCCGTGGGGTACCCCCAAGCCTGGAACTGCTTGCCCTCGTAGGGGTTCTCGGTGTGGGCGTAGCCAATGTAAATGCCCTCTTTGCCACCGTCGAACTGGTCAATATAGGAAGCGCTGTAGCTCTCGCCCGCCTTCTTGACGCCGGGAGTCAGCTCGCCGAGGGACGTCCAGTTGTAGAACGCGCTCACGGCGACAATCCTGTGGTCGGCACTCAGGGGAGACGTGGTTTCGAGGTCCACCGTTCCCGCGAGACCACCGACCAAGTCGGCCTGGCCGGTCTTGTAGACCGTCACTCCGCCCACAAGCTCGGACGGGTACTGGTCGTATTCAATCGCGCGGTTGTCGTTTGTGCTGGCCTGCTCGACACCATCAAGGGTGCCGACGCTGAAGTCGGGAGAGAAACCACGGATCGTGATCTGCTGGTCGCGGCCGTTGACGCGCTGGCTGGTGAGGCCGGTCAGACGCGTGAGAGCGTCTGCGATGCTGACGTCGGGCAACTTGCCAATGTCCTCAGGCGCGATGACCTCGACGATGGCTGGGGCGGCCTGCTTCTCCTGGGCTGCCATCTCAAGGCTGCCCGCAAACGAACCGGAGACCGTGAATTCGCTCATCACGAGCACATCGTCGGATTTCTTGGGTTCCGCGGGGGCGCTGGAAACGGCCGGCTGGGCGCTGTTGTCCGCCGGAGGAGGGGTGGTGTTAACGGCCTGTGCTAAGGCCGACAGTGAGGCGGCCGTAGTAAAAAGGCCTGCGGCAACGAGCCTCAATAGGCTCGTGCGTTTGGTTGGGTTTGGGGCTTCGGTGGGCATGGTAGAGTGACTATCGAGTGAAGACGACTGCCAGGGTGCTTGATTCAACGTGTCAGCTTTGAACATTTGTTAGGACTAATTGCGGGTAAACGGTCCGTGGGTTTGCATGGATCGCTGCACTTAGCATCAGCCGGGGATAAACTTTCACTACCCCGAAATCCGGCAGAAAACCGAGATGACCCGGAAAAAACCTTGATCAGGACATCCCACGAGTCCTTGCCCCGACGGCGGCCTAGTGGGAACCCATTATCTACAGGGGATGGGTCTTTGACTGAAACGGACCCTGCAATTCCTCTGCTCCGTTCTCATTTGCGAACTTGCCCGCCCGCCTCAGTGCAGCCGAGACCTGATTTGCCCTATCGCCCGCCCGATAGCATCGGTGACAGCAGGATCGCCCTCCAGAAGTGAGAGGCGCCTGGCCTCGGCGAAGTGTGCCAGCGCCTCGTCCGGCCGATCGAGCCGAAGCAGCTTACGCGCAAGGCTGAACTCAACCCCGGAGTTGACCGGTCCGCTTCGCTCTGCAGCTAGGAGACACCCGACCGATTGTTCGTCATCATGGCGCAGGTCATAAATCTTGGCCGCCCGTAGATCGTTGGCCTGGTTTCCCGGCTGGTGCCGCTCAGCCAATAGGCATTCCTGCTCAGCTGCCTCGGACTGTCCGGCCCTGCCAAGAAGGTAAAGGTGCTTCTCCAGGGCGCTGGGATCAGCGGGGTCATCGGCAAGGACGGCCCGGTACTCGCGCTCTGCTGCGACGTCGTCGCCGGACATGTGGAGGAGGTCCCCTCTAATAAGGCGAAGGCTCCTGTCGGCAGGCCGCTGGGAAACTTCGGAGTCAAGGTGCCGCCGCCCCTCGTCGAAGCGCTTCGTCCGCACGAAAAAATCGGCAAAGGCCGGTGCCATCAACGCCAAGTCTCTGGGCGGACAAGTCCTCGCGGTGCTGTTCAGAAATTCCTCGGCCTGAACAAACCGGCCCAGCCTTGAGAGCTTCATGGCCTCGTCGGCAGCAAGGGCGAAATCTTTCGGTTGAAGGGCCTGCGCCCTGCGCAAATCCGCCAAGGCTCCTTCATGGTCGCCAAGATCGTCATCGATCTCCTCTTCGATCGTCGCCAAATCCGCATTTTCAGGGTCGTTGGCAATCGACGCTCGAATGGCCTGCCTCGCACGTCTCAGTTTCTCAGGGTCTGATCGGTCTGCCTTTGCTTGGGCCAGCTCGCGCGCGAGCGCGGCCTCATCATCGCAATATGTGAGTTGGTTGGTGAAGGGCGGATTCCTGACGATCCCTTCCACCTTCTGGAGAATGTGGAGCCGCTCGTGGTCCGTGTACCCAAGCGCGGCCGAGCAGGCCGCCGAATCGAGCCACGGGACACAGCCCTTGTTGGGGCCAAAAAGAAGCGTCTCGGAATACTCCGCGAGCATCCGCGCAACCACATAGTTCCCTGCCCCGTTGAAATGGACGTGCTCAAAGAAGTACTCCCGTCCGGCGGGTTCAGCGGTTGAACTGGGGTCCGAACCCAGCTCCTTGGCCACGTCTATCAGCCTTACCCTGGAACCCGCATCGAGAGCCACCTTGCGCACGATCCGATTAATGCGAGGGTCCGGCCGAAAACGCAGCGCGTCCCAGTGCTCAGCCTCGATGAACCGCTGCCGGGCCAGATCGACGTGGCCCGCCCCGAGTTCGAGGGAACCCATCATGAACACGCAGTCCGCATACTGCGGATCGATGCTCAGTGCATCAAGAAGGTCGCCGCGCGCCTTCTCCGCGTCCCCAAGCAGCCATTCGATGTGGCCCCTGTTATACGCACGCTCCCATAGGCTCCGTTCCGACTCGGTCAGCCCGGGCCGATGCAGGGATAGCAGGGGGGCACAGTCCTTTAGATTGCATCCGACCGTGCACAGGAGCGTTCCCGCATGGGCGCCACTTGCCACACGGAGGATGTCCCGGAGGTTCGCTTCAAAGTTACGGTAGACCCCCTCCAGCCTGGGGTCATCCCCGCCCACCCCATTGTTAACGAACATAGTCATGCCACCCCACTCCTCTGGAGGCCGGCTGTGCCGGGCGAGCCTGCCCAGTAGCGAGGTAATCAACTGGCCCGTTCTCGAGGATTTGACGGCGACGCTAAGACGGATGAACCAAAGTGGGGGCATCTGGGAGAGGTAGGCGCAGCCGGGCCCATAGGGCCCAACGACCTCATTGTTGCCCATGTAGATGACGAAAAGGTCCGGAGAAAAAGCCGCGAGCTCCCGGGCGATCTTGTAGACGACGTGCGAGTTGATCGCGACGATCCCCGTATTGATCACCTCAATCTCCTTGCCTGGGTAACGGGCTCGCAGCTGCGCCCGCAGCTGGGCGGCGAAGCCGAACGAAGGAACGGGGACGCCCTGCGCAGCGGATTCTCCGAGCACCACAATCCGGACCGAATTGGCGGCCTTCTTTTCAGAGATGCGCAGGTTCAGGGGTCTTAGGTCAAAGCTGCTCGGGAGAAATGAGCTTACGAAATTCGGGTTGGTCCTGAAATAACCCGGCTTCTCATCGGGAATGAGGAATCTCACCGATTGGCCAAACCCGGCATTACGGAGAGCGCCCTCAAGGCCCAGGAAAAGCACGGCCGGAATCACCACGGCGGCCAGAAATCGGTAAACCCAAACCCTCGCCGACGGGCGTGCGGGCCGCTCCGAATTCTTGGGTGTCAGGGTGGCGTCAACACTCACGGCAGTGGGCGAGACTGCGGCGGCGCTCGGAACCGTGTCAATCGATCGCGCCCATACTGCCCGGGTGCTCACACGCTACCCCGAGAACACCGACCCCACCGATGGCCTGGTAGAGGGCCCGGTTTTGTCCCGCTCCTATATGTATTATCTGGTCGTGACGTTTTGACACCGCCCATGGGTGATCAAAGCTTCTGCATTAGACTCGGGAAAAATGCAGCAATACCAGAACCGGACCGATCTTGGGCCGCCCAAATGCCACGTGCACACGATGGCGTGCCTGGTTCTTGCGATCCTCCTGGCAACGGGCGGCTCCCTAGGCGCGGAGAGCAACTCCCCCGCCCTCGTCAGCGTGCCCCGGTTCACGCATCCCGGCGCCGGCCAGGTCTTCTATTTTGTCCTCACGGACCGGTTTGAGAACGGGTCCAAGGCGAATGACACGGGGGGAATCAATGGCGGCCCCGACGTGAACGGCTTTGACCCCACGCGCATCTCGCATTTTCACGGCGGCGACTTTGTAGGCCTCACCTCGAAGCTGGACTACATCAAGGGCCTCGGCACCACAGCGATCTGGATCACCCCGCCGTTCAGGAACATGGCAATGAACCGAGAATCCGCCGGCTATCATGGCTATTGGATCCTGGACTTCACCCAGATCGATCCCCACCTCGGGACCGAGGCTGAATTCCGCGAGTTCGTGGCGCAGGCGCACGCCCGGGGGATGAAGGTTTACTTGGACATTGTGGTTAACCACACGGCTGACGTCATCAAATACAAGGACGGGGACACCGCATACCGTTCCATGGCTGAGGCTCCCTTTCGCGACTCCTCCGGCCGGCCCTTCGACCCGCACCTCGTTGCGTACAACGGGATCAATTCCCCCGAGGCCTTTCCTCAGCTCTCCGTGGAGCGCAGCTTCGCGCACGTCCCGGTGGTGGCGCCCGCGGATGTCCACGCCAAAGGGCCCGAGTGGCTTAACGACCTTACGCTTTACCACAATCGCGGTGATAGCACGTTCAAGGGCGAGAGCGCCATCTACGGGGACTTTTCGGGCTTGGACGATGTGTTCACTGAAAGCCCAATTGTCGTAAACGGCTTCATCGATGTCTTCAGCCGCTGGATCGAGCTTTACGGCATTGACGGATACCGGATCGACACGGTCAGGCACGTGAACATTGAGTTCTGGCAAGCTTTCGCCCCAGCCATACGCTCCCGAGCCGCATCGCTTGGCAAGACGGACTTCCTGCTGTTCGGTGAGGTCGCAAACATGACCAAGGACGTGGAGCTCATGAGCGAGTTCACGACAACGGGCACCCTCGATGCGACGCTCGACTTCGGATTCTATGTGGGTGCGCGCGACTTCGTATCGCGCGGCAGAGACTCGGCGGAGCTTGATGCCCTGTTTGCCCGGGACGATCTCTACACCGACCACGACAGCAACGCGCACAACGAGACCACCTTCGTCAGCAACCATGACGACGGACGCCTCGGGCTCTTCCTGACAAAGGACAACCCGGGAGTGAAGCCGGACCAGCTTGCGACCCTGGACATCCTCGGGCAGGAACTGCTGCTCACGGTGCGCGGGCAGCCCGTCATCTACTACGGAGACGAGCAGGGAATGGTCGGCTCTGGCGGCGACATGGGTGCTCGGGAGGACATGTTTGCGTCACAAGCCCCGCGATACCGCGACCTAGCCCTCCTGGGGACCTCGCGCACTGGAAAGGATGACAAGTTCGACTCGAATCATCCCTTCTACAGGGCCATCCACACCCTCGCAGCATTGCGGGAATCCCACCCTGGGCTGTCACGGGGGGCGATGCTGCTGCGGCCCAGTGGCAACCCCCACGTCTTTGCCTTCTCCAGGATTGAGCGCGCGGAACGGGTGGAGTACCTGGTGGCACTCAACAATTCGCGGCAGGAAACGCTCACGGCTACACTCCAAACGAGCCAGGCTCCGGGCGCCCCGCTCCGAGTGCTCTTCGATTCCACTTCCCCCTGCGCCGCACAGGGCCTGGAGCTTCGAGCCGCCAATAAAGGCCAAGCAGAGGTGACCCTTGCCCCGCTTCAACTTGTCGTCTGGCAGGCCGAGGGTCCCTTGGGTGATCCCGCGAACCCGCCCACGGTCCGGTTCGCGAATCCGGCCCCTGGATCGATGCTTACTTTCACCGCCGAGAATCGAGATGCTCAGGTCATCCCGCACCGTCAGGAATTCATAGCCGAGGTTTCCGGGGGGGATGGGTTTGCCGAGGTTACATTCTGCCTCAGGCGCGGATCGCGCCCTGGGCAATTCGAGCTGATGGGAACCGCCGACCGGCCCCCCTACCGGGTGTTCTGGCGGCCCCCGGCCGACCTCGCTCCCGGCGATACCTTGAGCTTCGTAGCAACCGTCGATGATCTCCGGGGGCACCGGGCCTCAAGCGAGATCGATGGACTAAAGGTGGCCCCAAGCTCCATCGAATTCGGTATCAAAGGGGCAACGGTTCCCCTCCTCTCGACTGGGTCCGGGATTCTGCGAACGGTTAAGTCGGGCGCGGATCTGATCCTGGCAGTCACGGCAGTGGGAACAGAACCTCTGGATTACAGCTGGCTTCATGACGGGCGCATCGTTCCCGGCGCCAAGGGACCGGATCTCAAGCTCATGCACGCCACAGGTGGCGCAGCAGGCCACTACACGGTGCTGGTCCACAACAGAGAAGGCACGGCCGTCAGCCGGGACTTGCTCGTTAGCGTGGTTCCCTAGCGAGAACTCCGCCCTGACTCCTCAAACGGCGGACGCCGACTCCACCAGGACCGGCAACTGGCCGACCGGCGGGCGCGGGAAAAGACAGGTCAGCGCAACGACGAGCGCCACGTTTGCAGCCAGGCCGACCAACCCGGCGTTAATGCCTGAAACCGGGTCATTGTGGGTGAATACGAGCATCCCTGTCACCGAGAGACCCGTCAGCAATCCGGCCAGAATACCCAGGGTCGTCACGCGCTTTGAGCAGAGTCCAAGGACAATGCCCGGGGCGAACTGCCCCACCCCGGAATACGCAAGCAGCAGAAGTCCAACAAGCGTGGTTGAACTGTGGATGGAAAGGTAGAGCGCGACCCCCGTGATCACCACCACGGCGATTCGGGCCACCCATCCTATGTTGTCGTCTGACATTCCTGGGGCAAACACCGGCCGGTACACATTCTTAGCTATGAGGGTTGATGCCGTGAGGATATGGATCGCGGCGGGGACCATCGCGGTCAGCGCACCGGCCCCCCCGATGACGCCCAGCAGCCAGGGCGGGAATGTGTTGCGAACCGCCGTTAGCAAGGCCAGGTCTCCATTCTTGAGCCCGGGGGCGACCAGTATGGCCGCACACCCCGCGAAGACAATGAGCGCCAGCGGGAGTACATAAAAGGGCATCATGATCGCGTTCTTTCGGACCGTTTCGCCGTTCTTTGCCGTGAAGATCCCGCCAAAAAAATGGGGCCAGGCGAACATGAGCGAATTTATCAGCACCGTGGATATGAACCAGGAATGTCCGTAGCTGGTGGTTGCCCCTGGCATGACAAGGTGCCCGGGCCTCGCCTTCTCGACCGCAGCGAACATCGGTGCGATTCCCCCAAAGTGCGCGTAGGGAATCCAGATGCCCACGACGATGGCAACGCTAACGAGGAGGAAATCCTTGAGCACGCTGACCCAGACGACGCCCCGGACTCCGCTTACGACCACAAAGCCGGCGACAACCACCGTGGCCACCATCATCGCCGGAGTGCGTCCAACGCTCTCGAAACTTGCGACCCCCACGATGATTCCAAGCGAGGTGATCTGCAGCTGGAGGTAGACGATCATGAATACGACCCCCGCGAGGGCTACCACGATGGCAAGCAGGGTGCTGCCGTAGCGTTTGCCGAAGAAATCGGCAATGGTCTGGATCCCGTGGCGTCGACCATACTCCCAAAGGGGAGGGCCAATGAAGAATATGAGGACCTGGCCCAAGGTGAGATAGGCGAGCACATAGAGCGTCGGACCTCCCTTCGAATAGATCCACCCGCTAATGCCGAGCACCGAGAACGCCGTAAAGGTTTCCCCAGCCAGAAGGATCCACACGAGTATCAGGCCGAGCCCCCGGCCGGCCACGGCCCATTCCTCAAGGTTCAACTGCCGCCTCTTGCCTGCCAGGAACCCAATGCAGGACCCAACCGTAACAATCCCGAGTATGACCGAGAGGGCGACCGCGCCGGGACTCACCGGCGCCTTTCAATCATGAAGGCCAAGGACATCACCACAGGTGTGGCGACGTTCCAGGACATGATCCAAAAGATGTTGAAAGGCAGGCCCATCACGTGCGGCGTCACGCGATCCCAATAGGCGACAGAGAAGCACATCCCGCAGAAGGGAAGAAACGCTAACAGGAGCGACCAGAGGGACGGTTTCCGCATCAGCGGGCGCGAGCATCCACAGGGCCCCACCCGTGGGCGAGCAGAAATGGCCGGCAACAGGGTTCTCCAGGGCCACGATTACGACCCCGCCACCCTCGGGGCAAAGAAACGCGGGAGGGATGAACCGTATTTTCCCTGGAGCGGGCCATACCGGGGAGGCCTGGGCGCAGAGGGTCGACATCCCCCTCGTTTTCCTTGCCGGCCGCTGGGGACTTCGGGCGCACCCCAGGCTGGCGGCTTGGCATCTCACCCAAATGCTGCGTGGCTCTGCGCCGTGGACCTTTCGGAGCATATCCCCTCATCGCTGGCGCCGCAGCTTGAGGCGCTGGGTTTGAAGCCATCCCATGCCGGGCCCTTGCTGCGCTCGTACTATGGAGCGGGTGCCACAGCCCAGCCGAACGGCCGGCGCTTTCCGCCCGAGTTGGCTCTCTATTTGAAAGAGCATACCGACCGCAGGGCTGCATCGGTCGTAACCCGGAACGTTTCGGCGGACGGCACGACCAAGCTCCTCTTGCGTCTTTGCGACGGACGGACCGTCGAATCAGTGATGATGCCTGATTTCCGCACCGACCGAGCGGCCGGTTGCATCTCCTCCCAGGTGGGATGCGCGATGGGTTGCGATTTTTGTGCGACGACGAAGACGGGGTTCGAGCGTAACCTAGGGATCGGGGAGATGGTGGAGCAATTCCTGGCGCTCCGACATGAAGCGCGAGCCGCCGGCCGGCGGCTCCAGACGGTAGTCTTCATGGGAATGGGTGAACCCATGCTGAACCTGGAAAATGTCTGTGCGGCGATCGTGCGGATGGCAGACAACGACATGGGGGCGCTCGGATTCAGGCAGGTCACCGTCTCCACGGTCGGGATTGTCCAGGGGATAGACGCGCTGGCTGCATCGGGCATGAACGTACACTTGGCCATCTCCCTGCACGCCCCGGACGATACTACCCGGGCCAGGCTCCTGCCGATGGGTCGGCGATTTGGTGTTCAGGAGATTCTGGCGGCTGCCGACCGCTATCAGGAACGCACCCGCCGCCCCGTGTCTATACAGTATTGCCTGCTGGACGGCGTGAACGATTCGGTCCGGCAGGCAGAAGAACTTGCTGGGCTCCTCGGCAAACGGCGCATGCACGTCAACCTCCTGCGCTACAATCCGACCGGGTTGAGTCTACGCGGCGAGACCTATGCACCGTCGCCCGAGGCAGCAACAGAGGCCTTTCTTTCCCAACTGAGAGGTCGCGGTGTCGTCGCACATATCAGGCGCTCGCGCGGACCCGACATTGACGCCGCCTGCGGGCAGCTGCGTCGGCGCTCCGCGCTGGCGTGATGATTTTCCGCCGAGCACACAGGACGCCTCGCTCCCGTCAGACCTTCTTCACGAAGCAGGCCTTAAGGGCGATCGACGTGCCCTCGATCTTGCAGTCGATCTCGTGGTCGCCTGGAACCAAGCGGATGTTCTTGGCCTTGGTGCCGGCCTTGAGCACCTGCGATCCGCCGCCAAGCTTGAGGTCCTTGATGAGGGCGACGGTGTCCCCTTCGACCAGCATGTTTCCGTGCGCGTCCTTGACGACCCGGGCGCCCTCCGGGGTCTCCCCTTTGGGCCATTCGTGACCGCATGTCTGTTGCAAACTACGCCAAACCGTTCACTCGAGATCACGGTCCTCCCGGTCGACAGTACATGCGCGTGCCCGCAAGCGGCAAGAGTTTGGCTATCGATTGTCAGAATGAATACGGCCCCGGCTTACCGCCTCATGCGGAAGGATTGGTGGTAGACGTGCGAAACGACTCAGTTTCTTCGTAGCTCGTAGACGTCGTCTACGTCCCTAAGCGTGAGCTTTCCGTCGTGCGAAAAGTCAAAAAAGAAGCCGAAGGCGACGTTCCAGAACTCATGGTCGGAGAGAGCAAGAAGCGGAAATGGTTGCCCCTTGACCGAGATGACCAAATTCCCTCCTTCAGCGGTGGTTGTTGCCTGGATATTATTGTCAGCTGAGGAATAGCTGCCCTCAAGTCTGGCGATAGACGCAGGATTAATGACATTAGGCTTGAATGTCGGGATGTCGCAGGGAATCCCAACGCATATCTTGAATATGCGGTCGAGGATTTGTGCCTTGGGATAGACCTCACCGTTTGTGCAGTAAGCGATCGCAAGGTGGCTGTCCGGGAAATACTGCAAAGACGCGCCGAAACCCTCGGTCTTGCCGTTATGGCCGAATCCTGCGTGGGTTTCATCTCCGTAAGGGAAAAGGCCCTGTCCGTAGCCATCCTTGATCGTGGTCATTTGTGCCAAGCTTTCCCTGCTTATTAATTCACCTGCAAACAGGGAGCCAATGAACGTCAGCATGTCTTGGGGTGTCGAGATGATCGCTCCCGCGCCACAGAAATTGTCGAGACAGGCCGCCCGGTCCTGCTTCCATGCGCCATTTTCGTATTTATATGAAATCGCCTCGCCGGGCTGGAAACCGTTCCTTTCCCCATAATAAGTGTGATCTAGGTGGATCTTTCGGAGGATTCTTTCGCCTAGGAAGGTCTTATAGTCCTTGCCCGTAACCTGCTCCACGATGTATCCGAGCAGCAAGTAGTTGGAATTGTTGTAGTCGGCCTTCGTTCCAGGTTTGAAGTCCGGCTTCTGGCTCTGTATCAACGCTAATAGCTCTGCGTGGGTCTTTGGCTTGTCCTTCCAGCCGTCAAATCCCGTGTGATTCGTGAAATTAGCCAAACCGCTTCTGTGCCCAAGCAGTTCGTCGATGGTGATCCTGTCGGCGTTAGGCAGCTGCGGGAAAAATCTGCTCAGCTTGTCGCTGAGAGACAACCGTCGCTCGTCGATCAGCTCGTAGATGAGTACGGCCGTGAATACCTTTGTTATCGAACCGATTCGATACTCGGTTTGCTGTGTATTATCCCGGCCGAAGCTGCGCTGGTAGACCAGCTTCCCATTCGAGGAAATAGCCACACTGCCTTGCGCCAAGTTGTGGTGCTCAAGGTTGGCGAACAAACTGTCCAGCTTTGAGCGATCGAGGGTCTCGGCGGAAAGATTCCAACAGAGGGTCAGGATCGCGATTGAGAAAGCTATTCGGTTCAATGAAGGGTGGGTTTGGACTTAATACACTTCGGGTAGCCCTAAAGTTGCGATGATTGGGCAATATCTGGCCTGGGCGGCGGATAGAGTAAATTATTCTTCATGATCCTATACCATAAACGCAGCGTTGCAGTTTCGACTAAGCATTTGTTGCGAGCTAATGCCCCGCTTCACGTGTGCTGCAGCGAGTGTCCCCAAAGAAAGATACCATCTGGGTCAATCACAACCCGTGCAAAGGAAACGGCTAACGCCTCAACCGTAGAAGGGTGGTGGGCCTCAGGGCATCGAACTCTTCCGCGACGCTCAGGCAAGAAATAGGCGCGGAATGGAGGCGGAATCCTCCAGACCGTCTGTTGAGAGTCGGCTCTAGAAGGTGGAGTCGGTCAGCGGGCGCCAAGTGCGTCGCATAAGCAAGTTGTGGTTTTGAGTTGCGCTCTGAGGAGCAGCACAATGCTTGACAAGCGATGCAATGTCATGCGTTTTCAAATTATGGTAACGAATACGCGTAATTTCCTTCGCTCTTTTACCTCATACAAAGCCAAGGCGCGCAAGGGCGAGACAGTCCGAATCCAGGACAAGGAATGCGAATTTCTCTTCACTGCGGCGGTATCCAGAAAGTCCTTGCTTGGCTCTGCCAAGGGCAAGATCGAATTCCGAGATGACCTAACAAAGCCGACACTCCAGAACGAGGACTGGAAGCCCTCACTGTAATGGCTCGTCTCAAATATCTCCTCGATACTCACGCCTTTCTTTGGGCAGCCACAGACGAGGAGCGCTTGAGCAACAAGGCGTCGCGCGCTATCAGCACGACGCCTTACGAACAATTGGCCATCGCTGACGTTACCCTTCAAGAAATTGGTCTATTGCTTCACTCCGGACGGATAGCGTTCAAGGGGTCTCCGGCGACCATCCTTGAGGGCATGCTCAATTACGTGACCGTGCTCCCAATTACTTTGGAGATCGCCATCGCGGCGCCTGAGCTTTCCCTCCCGCATGGCGACCAATTTGACAGGATCATCACAGCCACCGCAAAGATCCATCACTTGCCGCTCATCACAAGGGACGCAAACATTAGCGCTTCCACAGAGATCTCCACCGTCTGGTAGCGTATTTCTGAAATACTGACCTGTTCAAAACGTGTGGGTTGGACAATCACGGACCGTAGAAGCCGAATCGCCTACGTCTCAGCGCAAGCAGTGACCTAGCCCGCGCCGCTGTGGCATGAAATAGAAGAGGAACGCCGCCTAAGATCGGACGCCTCGAACCAAAGTGAATCAGGCCTTTTTGACGAAGCAGGCCTTGAGCGCAATGGACACTCCCTCGATCCGGCAATCGATCTCGTGGTCACCGTCCACCAGTCGTATGTTCTTGGCCTTGGTCCCCGCCTTAAGCACCTGTGAGCCGCCGCCCAGTTTTAGATCCTTGATGAGCGATACGGTGTCACCGTCGACCAGCACGTTCCCGTGGGCATCCTTGACGATGCGGGCGGCCTCGGGGAATTCCTCTTTCGGCCACTCGTGCCCGCAAGTGGCGCACTCCCAGCGGTCGGGGTGCTCAAGCACGTCATCCAGTGTGCAGGCGGGGCAGGCAGGTTTCGTGGACATGGGTTCCAAGATCGAAGCTGCCCGGTATGTCGCGCGGTGCGCAAGGCCGGAAAGCGAGGACTAAAGGGCCCGAGCGATCCTCAGCGGTTGGATCACGCCCGGAGTTGGGTGCCTGCGCTGGAGGATCTCCGAACCGCGGCAGACCCATGTCAGGAGGCGCTTGGCGGCTAGATGGCCGGATGCGAGACTCCGTCGAGCGGGAGCACGACTCCGGAAACATAGCTGGCCTGAGACGAAGCTAGGAATAGGGCCACGTGCGCGATTTCCTCGGGTGTCGCCATGCGCCCCGCGGGAATCTTGGAAACGGCACGCTTGAGCACCTCCTCCTGCGAGGCCCCCGATGAGCGTGCCTCAACCTCTAGCCTGTCCGTGACGCGGCCGGTCCTCGTCAGCCCCGGGTTGATAGCGTTAATCCTCACACCGCGCGGAGCGTAGGCGGCGGCAAGTCCCGTGGTTGCCAGCATGAGCGCCGCGTTGGCCGCCCCCCCGGCAATATGGAAGACGTCCGCCATCTTTCCCCCCACTCCGATGATATTTACGATGGCTCCGCTTCCACGCTCAGCCATGGCCGGCAGAACGGCGTCCATCGCATTGATCGTCGGGAAAAACTTGGCGTCGATAGCCTGCTTCCATGCGGCCGAGTCGAGCTCCATTGGCGGATGTCTGCGGGCAGCTCCTGCGCTGTTGATGAGCACGTCGACTGCGCCAAGCAGGTCAACAATAGCCAAAAAGGCCCGCCCTGCGGCCGCGGGGTCAGATAGATCAACGGCGTAGGTGCGCACGTCCTGGCCAAGGCTGGCGCGGGCGGAGGCCAGATTGCCCGGGTCACGGGACATCAGGGCTACCCGCGCCCCCTCGTCCAAGAATGCTCGCGCGCAGGCCAGGCCGATGCCTTTGCTGCCGCCCGTAATAACGACCCGTTTACCCCTGAGTTGAAGATCCATGTGCCTACCTTGTTTTGGTTCGGGACCCTGGTGGAGTCCAAGCAGGAAGGCTGACGCACCATCCGACCGAATCCAAGCCCGCTCGGGGCCAACCGCGGCCTTCAGATGGCCTTGAATCCGAAGGCCTCAAGCTCGCTCAGATGAAAAGGCGCGGTGTCGATCAGCTCTTTTACATTGGCAACGGCCGTCGACAGGTCCGGGACCTGAAGGGACGAGGCACCGTCATCAGCATCGTGCAGGTGGATGGCCCATGTGCTCTGAGCATCCCCACCGCCAGTCTCAAATATGGACCCATAGAGGTAATCTCCGGGCAGCCCGTGGTGCGGACCCGCACCCGGCACGAGAAACAGGGTGTGGACCGGGTCATGGTGAGCGTGCGCCGCGTCACCCCCGTGGTGTTTGCGGTGATGAATCGGCTTGCCTGTTACCTTAAGGCGGTGAGCTTCCGCGCGCGGACGATCCGCCGCCGGGAGCGACTGGACGTACCGATCGAAAATTTTTGCATTTGTCTCCAGAGCCTCAGGCTGAATTTTGCCGGTTGCAAAATCCTCGAGGTTGCCCGCGACGAACGAGGAGCGGCCAGCCAACGAGCGAGCGGTGACGTGGCCGCCCTTGTGGTCCGCGCTCGGGTACACCTTGTGGGCGGAGTAGAGCCTTTTCAGAGCCTCCACGTAGCTGGTGGTGTGCGGCACGGCGCCCGTGAGACTATGCTCGATCATATCCATCACCGACTGATCAAACTGCGCATTGGGGTCCTGAGACATGGGGTTGGTGATAAACAACGCGCACGGCCAATACGAGAAAAGTTATCTTTTTAAGCCTCTAAGACGATCGTTTGTCCCGAAAAGGTCACGCGGTCCCCCGCGGCGAGCTTCTTGCGCTTGCGGGTCTCGACCGTGCCGTTCACCAGCACGAGGCCCTCGCCGATGGCCTGCTTGGCCTCGCCACCGCTCTGCGCGAGCCCACCGAATTTCAGGAATTGGCAAAGCTCTATGGGCATTTCGGACACTTTTACTGTCCTCGGGGCGCCTGGAACGGAGGGAGTCATACCCCCTATCCTAGGCGAAAACCGTAGAAGGTCGATTCTGCGATGGTCCTCGATCAGGATTCCTTTCCGGGCTTGTCTTCGAGGCCTGGGTGCGATGTGCCCTTCGGTCTCCTAAATGCTGTTTGAATCCCGCGAGGTTCGCCCATGTCCCCGGCCGCGCCATGTGCTCAACGAGCATGGGGAGGTTGAAGCCGTTCCGGCCCACTGGAACCTGCTGCCCCCCGGCGACGCCGCGCTTAGCCGACGCATCAAGCAGGATGGCCCGACCCTGACCGTCATTGAGCTGAAGGGACGCAAGCGATTCTCGAGGGGCATATGGGCGCCCGCTGACCGGATTGAAGCGCTGCGCCGCGACCTTCTTCTTGAGCGCCAAGACCCTTCTTACCAGAGGAAGCTCGACGCGGGACGCCGGCGGCGCGAGGCCGATCAGGAAGCGTATGAAGAAGACTTCACCGCGGCCGTCGTTCGATACCTGAACTTTCATCCCTTATACGGTGCCGAGGCCGAGCAGTTGGCGCGAAGGGTCGCTACCCATTCGGTCCCTGTTGGCAGTGGGACGGTAGCGCGAACAGAGCGGATACCGATCGAGCAGCGTGCAGCGGCGGCAACCATCGCGTGGCTTCGCCACCAAACGACCGGCTATGACGATATGCGCATCGCCCGCATAAAGGGGAAGCGCCGCGAGGTACGGCGGATGCTGGCGAAGCGATCCGTCGAGCTCCTTTCAGGATATCGCGCCGGACGCCCCATCGACTTCCGGAACTGCCCGCTCTACGCCGCGATCCGGACAGGCTCCCCCGCAGGAAGCACCCTCTTGTAACACGGAAGGGAAAAATCCCTCTCGAAAACGGCCTGCGATGCCTTTAGCGTCCCAAGCGTCTCGCATTGCCGTGAGACTACCCTACCCATGCCCGCCAAATCCAACGCTAGGATCGGCATCCTCACCGCAGGAGGTGACTGTCCAGGACTAAACGCAGCCATTCGGGGAGTCTCGAAGGCTGCCATGTACTACGGCATGACCGTCGTGGGGATCCGCGATGGTTTCAGGGGGCTCGTCGAGGACCGCACGATCCCGATAGACAATCCCCTCGTGAGCGGAATCCTGACCCAGGGCGGCACATTCCTCGGCAGCAGCAGGGATAGGCCCCATAAGATGAAGATCAACGGCAAGACCGTTGATATGACCTCGGCCGCAGTTCGGACCTACAAGCGGCTCAAGCTTGACTGCTTGGTTTGCCTTGGCGGCAACGGGACGCAGAAGTCGGCTCTGGCGCTCCATGAGAACGGCGGAATCAACGTCATCACGCTTCCCAAGACGATCGACAACGACGTTGCCGAGACGGACATCACCTTTGGCTTTGACTCTGCAATGGCGATCGCGACCGAGGCCATAGATCGCCTCCATACGACCGCAACAAGCCACCAGAGAATCATCGTGTGCGAGATTATGGGGCACGACGCCGGGTGGCTCTGCCTCGGTGCCGGAATCGCGGGCGGCGCCGATGTGATACTTATTCCCGAGATACCCTATGACCTTTCGGTGGTCGCGCGGCACCTGGTCCGCAGGCACAAGGCAGGAAAACGCTTTTCGATCGTTGCGGTCGCCGAAGGAATCGTTTCGGTGGATGAGGCTGCTGCAAGGGAAAGAGCCGGGGGGAAAGATAGCTCACTCCACAGGGCGCCCTCGCATCTCGAGGCATTTGCCGCTCCTGGAAAGGAGGGCATTCGGCTCGTCCAGGAGCCGGTGGCAAGCCGGATTGCGCGCCAACTTCAGAATTTGACTGGCACTGAGGCTCGGGTGACCTCGCTCGGCCATGTCCAGCGGGGGGGCACCCCGACTCCGTTTGATCGCCTGCTGTGCACCCGTTTCGGGACAAAGGCGGTCGAGCTCATCCTGAAGGGCCGCAGCAACGTGATGGTTGCGTTGAAGGCGAACGAATGCGTGCCCGTCTCCTTGGAAAAGGTTGCCGGGCGCAAGCGCACGGTCCCCCCTGATCACTCGTGGGTGCAGACCGCCCGCCTGACCGACACCTGCCTCGGCGAGGACTAGACGGCGCCTTCTTCGCGGCCCGGAGGATTTCAAGGGTGTTTGGGCCTGGCGACAGACGCTTCGCCCAAGCCAAGAAACGCCTTGTGTAAATAGGCGCCAACTCGATGAATCGTACCCCCACCCCCGCGCGTCTGGCGGAAGTGTACCGCCCCTTGGTTCCGGGGTTTCCTCGTCCCAAGTACGCCCCGCCCTCCCCCTCTGACACCGGATGCCTCCTCCACCCTCCAACGAGCCCCACCGGTGCCCCGACGTCCTCCTTGTATTGCCCGCATTTCGCGAGCTGCAAAGGCTCCCCCAGTACCTCTTGGCTCTGACCGGGGCCCTAGCTGAAGCACCGTTCACAAGCGAACTGCTCGTGGTTGACGACGGCTCGCCCGCCCACGAACAGCGGGCGCTGCGCGCTGAGGTTGGGGACAGGCAGGTCGGAAAATGCCGTGTGCTACCGCCCCTCCTTCTCCCGCGCAATCGGCTAAAGGGCGACGCCATCCTCGAAGGGTGGCGTTCAAGGCCCGCCCTCTGGCTCGCATTCGCGGACTCGGACGGCGCAACCAGCGCCTCCGAGGTGCGACGGGTGCTGGGCGAGGTCATTGACGAGGACCGATCGCAACAGGCCGCGCATTTTGCGGTGAGACAGGGCCACGGCCCATTCGGTGTCCGCAGGACGCCGCTGAGGCGCATCCTGAGCGGCATCTTCTCCCGGCTGGCCGGTGTCTCGCTCAGGACGGCGCCGATGGACTTCCAGTGCGGGTTCAAGATCGTTCCCGGTAAGGTCCTGCCAGCGATTGCTCCATCGCTTGAGGACCGTGGCCTCTGTTTTGACCTAGCACTCTTTCTTGCTCTTCGCTCCGAGGGCGTCTTGGTGCGGCCCGTTCCCATCGACTGGAGTGACCAGCCTGGAGGCAAGGTGACCCTGTGGCGCAACGGACCGGGAATGGTTGCAGGCCTTTGGACCCTGTCCCTCCACGGACTAAACAGGCGACAGCGCCGACAATCCGCCCGTTAACTCCCGTTCCCAGCACCACAAAGGGTCCGCATGACACGACAACGCTCCTTGATGGCGACCAGAAGCTGGAGCACTAACCCAAGCTTTGCTCCTTTGAAGAACCGGACCACGAAAAGGAGGCTGTCCTTGCAACAATTCGCTCCATAAAGTAATGAGATAAGATCGCCGAGCCTGACGACACGTTCGACGCTGGACGCAGGCTCCACAACACATCCCCTTGTTACCAGACGCCTTTCACACCCGAAATCCACACACCCCATGACACAGATTAGCCGTCGCCGTTTCATCCAAGCAGCCTCGCTCGCCGCACTCGCGGCAAGCTGCCCCGCGCTTAGGGCCTCCGACGCGGACCGTTACCGGAACCTTGTTTCGCCGGGACGCCGCCTTCGGATCGCCTGCGTGGGCGCAGGAGGGAAGGCCTTCAGCGACATCATGGCCTGCTCCGGAGAGGACATTGTCGCCATTTGCGACGTGGATTTCCAGAACGGCCTCGAGATCTTCGGCATGTTTCCGGAAGCCGCTCGGTACCGCGATTACCGCCAGATGCTCAACGAGCGCGCCAATGACATTGATGCGGTGATTGTGACCACGCCCGACCACACCCACTTCCCTGCGGCGCTGATGGCCATCGAGATGGGCAAGCATGTCTACGTCCAGAAGCCGCTTTGTCACACGATCGACGAGGTGCGCGCCCTGAAGGCAGCTGCCGCAAAGGCGCGCGTTGTGACCCAGATGGGCAACCAGGGTCATTGCAACGAGGGAACCCGCCTCCTGAAGGAATGGGTTGAAGCCGGGGTGATCGGCGATGTCCGTGAAGTGCACACCTGGACCAACAGGCCCATCTGGCCGCAAGGCATGACTCCTCCTCCCGACGACCCCGTGGTCCCTCCCACGATGGATTGGAACCTCTGGCTAGGCGTGGCTCCGGCGCGAGGATACAGCGCAAAGATCGCCCCGTTCAACTGGCGCGGCTATTGGGACTACGGCTGCGGCGCCCTCGGCGACATGGGCTGCCACGGGATGGACGCACCCTTTTGGGCCCTGAACCTGCGCGGTCCCGTGCGGGTTACGGCGCAGAGCGAGGGGGCAACCGAGGTCGTCTGCCCAAAATGGTCCACGATCAAATTTGAGTTCCCGCAGCGCGGATCCCTCCCTCCCGTCACTTACAATTGGTACGATGGGGGCAAGCTTCCTCCGGTGCCTGAAGAACTTGGGCCCGGCGGAAAGCTTCCCCCCGGCGGCACGCTTTACCGAGGCGACAAGGGCTCCATCCTCTCTGAAGGTGACTACGGCGAGTCCCCGCGCCTGATTCCCGAGTCAAAAATGGCCACCTTCAAGCGGCCGCCGAAGACCCTGGCCCGCGTGCCCAAGTCCAATTCCCACCTCGAATGGATCACGGGCTGCAAAGGGGGGCCGTCACCCTGCTCAAACATAGTCGACCATTCAGGAGACCTTTCACAACTGGTTCTCCTTGGAAATGTCGCCATCCGTGCGGGTAAGCCCATCGACTGGGACCCCGTACAGGGTGTCTGCGTCGGACAGCCGGACGCAAACCGCTTCCTTTCGAAGACCTACCGTCTGTTCTAAAGGACACCCAACATCCTCTTATTTTCCCATGAAAACCCTCTCATTTCTAAAGCCCGGAGCCTTCCTGGCCTCGGCGATACTCGCAGGATGCCAAGGTACGCCATCATCCCCATCGGTTGCACCGGGATTCACGGCCGACGTTCATGACGACATCGGCTCCGGCCACGGGGCCGATTCGAAGCGCTGGGCCGCGCCAAGTCCGGTTTTCGCACCTGATCTCGCGAACGCTGACCTCAAGCCCGGTTCGTGGGCCTGGGAAAACGGCATCCTCTCGGCAAAGGGAGGAGGCGACATCTGGACCAAGGAGTCTTATGGAGATTTTGTGCTGAACTTGGATTTCCGGTGTCAGGAGAAGGCCAACAGCGGCGTGTTTCTGAGGTGCTCCGACCTCCAGAACTGGCTAAATACGGCGATGGAGGTTCAAATCCTCCAGGGGGATGCTCCGGACAAGCACCTCGTGGGCGCCGTGTACGACTGTGTCGCACCAACCCGCCAGATCGAGATCGTGCCCGGCACGTGGTATCATTACACAATCACGGCCGTCGGCAGCCATATTAAGGTGGTGCTCAATGGTGAGCAGCTGGTCGACATGAACCTCGACCATTGGAAGGAGGCGGGGAAGAACCCTGATGGTACGCCCAACAAGTTCACGACGGCCTACAAGGACATGGCGCGATCGGGCCGCATCGGCCTGCAGTACCATACCAACAAGGTCGAATTCCGAAACATCGTTGTAGACCGCCTTTGATTCTGAATACCCAGCCCAAGCCCCTTACTCCCATGACCGAATCCCAACCCAAACCCTCAGACTGCGGGTCGACGCTGGCTATGCTTCTACTGCGCGCATGGCTCGGAGTCCGCGCGGTCCTTACCGGAGTCGAGAAGTTCTCTGACAGCCGCACCCTGCAGGTCCCCCTCCTGGACGCCGCGGGCAAGCCCGACTCGAGCGGAGCCATGGTCGAGGTGACCCAAAAGTTCTACTCGCTCCACAGCTACCACGCCATACCCGACTCGATGAAGGAAAGGTTCTCGCAGGAACCGCTCCTTCCCACTTTTCTGACGACACCCTACTATGCCGTCCTCGGCTGGGCATTGATCGCGCTCGGTATCGCGGTGCTGCTTGGTCTCTGGACCCGGGCCAGCCTATTTCTCATGGGCCTGCTCTACGTGAGCCTTACCTTCGGCCTCATCCTTATAAAGCAGGATGGAGGAGTCTCGTGGCTGGCCATCCACGTCGCCCTAATCGCGATGGCGCTAAGCCTCGCCAAATACAACCGCCTCGCGCTTACCTGTTCATGAGTTCCTGCGAACCGGCTGTGGATGCTGGCGGCCTCGGTCGCCGGCGGTTCTTGAAGACGGCGACAGCGGCGAGCCTTTCGCTCGCCCTCGCACCCCTCCGGACGGCCTATGGGCAGTCGGCAGCAGGGAGCGCTCCGACGTCCGGCGACACGATCAACGTGGCGCTGGTCGGCATTGGCGCTCAGGGGCGCGTCCTCATGGACGCCATGCTGAAGATCCCGGGCGTGAACTTTGTCGCAGTCTGCGATATCTGGCCCTACGCGCGAACCTACGGACAGCGCTACCTGAAGAAGAACGGCTTCGAGGTCCGGGCCTACGAGAGCCACAAGGAGATGCTCGAGAAGGAGTCGGGCATCCAGGCTGTTGTGGTTGCCAGTCCCGATTTCTGGCACGCACCAATAACCAACGACTGCCTAAGGGCGGGGCACCATGTCTACTGCGAGAAGATGATGTCCAACACGATCGAAGGGGCCCGTTCGATGGTGCAGACGATGAAAGATACGGGCAAGCTGCTGCAGATCGGTCACCAGCGCCGCAGCAATCCGCGCTACCTGGTCGCGCGCAACAGGCTGCTAGGAGAGGCTCATCTCCTGGGCCGTATCACAGCGGCGAACGCACAGTGGAATCGCGCGGTGAGCGCGGATCTCGGATGGCCAAACCACACGGCGATGTCCAGCGAGCTCCTCGAGAAGTACGGATACGTAGATATGCACCAGTTCAGAAACTGGCGGTGGTTCAAGAAATACGGCGGCGGTCCACTGTCCGATCTCGGCGCGCACCAGATTGACATCTTCAACTGGTTCTTCGACACGACACCCTCGACGGTCATCGGCTCAGGCGGCCGCGACTTTTACTCCGGGCACGAGTGGCTGGACAACGCCATGGTCATCTATGAGTTCAAGCTCCCCGATGGCGTGGCCCGCGCGTTCTACCAAGTGCAGACCACAACGAGCGCGGGCGGGGGCTACTTCGAGCAGTTCATGGGGACGGAGGGGACCCTAAGGATGTCCGAGAACCCGAAGTATACTCAGATCTACCGCGAGGCCGCAGCGCCGCCATGGGACGCGTGGATCAGCCGTCACCTGATTGCGGCCCAGAAGGCTCCGGCCAAGTCCGATGACGACAGCTCCTCCGCCAATGACAAAGTTGACGCGAGAGAGACGGCCGAGCTGGCAGCGTATTACCTGCCCGTGATCCTCTCGAAGGCCATCCATCAGCCGCATCTTGAGAATTTCTTCAACGCCGTGCGGGGCAAGGGAACCCTTAACTGCCCGGCCGACGAGGCCTTCAAGAGCGAGATGTCGGTCTTCAAGGCGATCGAGGCTGTGGAATCAAGAAGCCTTGTCACCTGCAAGCCGTCGGATTTCATCGCCTAAACCCATGTCCATGACGAACCCTTCACCCATGAAACTCATCCGCCAGGCGACGCTCCTGCTGGCCGCAGGCCTTGCACTAGGTCTGCTTTCCCGGGCTCAGGCCGAGGATCTTGTGCCGCTCAAACTCGACCTCCCGAAGCCGATGTTCGTGGGAACCCCTGTCCCGGTGAAACTTCCGAATCTCGAGGCTCCGAGAGCGGGTCGCCGGCCGGATTTCCTGGTGCCAAAGGGGGTCGTAAACCTCGCGCTAAACAAGAAGGTTACGAGCAGCGACATGGAACCGGTCCTCGGCGACCTCACCCTTGTAACGGACGGCGAGAAAGAGGGCGACGAGGGCAACTACGTCGAGCTCGGTAAGGGCAAACAGTGGGTCCAGATCGACCTGACCAAGGCGTCCAAGCTCTATGCCATCGTCGTCTGGCATTTTCACTCGCAGGCCCGCGCCTACAAGGCTGTCGCCGTCCAGGTCTCGAACGATCCGAACTTTGTTGACGGCGTTCAGACGCTTTTCAACAGCGACGATGAAAACGTCCTCGGGCTTGGTGCGGGCAAGGACCCGACCTACATCGAGACCTACGAGGGCCGGATCATCGACGCGAAGGGTGAATCCGCACGCTACGTGCGCCTCTACAGCTGCGGAAACACCACCTCCGAGATGAACCATTACATCGAGGTCGAAGTCTACGGGCAGCCGTAAGCAAAGCCTTCCCCTAGCCGTACTGGCCATCGGCGCGGCTCTTTGCCTTCGGCTCGCGGTGCCGGAGACAATGCCGGTGCACACCGACGAGGCGGTCAATGCTTCGATTCTCGGCGACATGCTCGGGGGCAAGCCCTACCGGTACGACCCCGTAGACCACCATGGCCCGACCCTCTATTACGCCACCTTTCCCCTGGTTCGCGCCCTTGGCGCCCACGACCTCGCCCAACTTGAAGCGTGGCAATTGCGGGTCCTCCCTGCGCTCCTAGGGGCGGCACTCGTTGCCGCGGTGCTTCTCTTTGCACCGGGGGTCCGGTGCGGAGCGCTTCTGGCCTCGTCGCTCTGGCTCGCGGTAGGCGCACCCTTCGTCTATTACGGGCGATACTGGATTCACGAGACACTCTTCGTTCTCCTTTCCTTCCTGCTTCTGGCCTCCTGCTGGCGCTACCTCGCCTCCGGTCGCAGGTGGTGGGCGGTAGGAGCCGGCCTCGCCGCGGGCACGTTATTCGCCACCAAGGAGACCGCAGTGATCACGCTTGCTGGAGCGATTGGGGCCCTGCTCCTGACCAGGATCGTGTCCGGGCCCCTCCCCTGGGCGTCCAAGGCTGACTTTAAATGGGGCATCGTCCTTGCGGTCTCCTCCGGAGCCCTAGCCGCAGCCCTCCTCTTCTCTTCGTTCGGCGGCAACCCGCGTGGCATCGTCGACGCCCTTGGCTCGATGAACCATGCCGCCGTGCGCGCCGGCGGTCAGGGCCACGAGAAACCGTTTTACACCTACCTGGCCTGGATGCTTGAACCCGGCCTTAGGAGCCTGCCCTGGTGTGGGTGGCTGCTCGCCGCGTTTGGGCTGGCCGGAGCATGGACCTCGTGGCAGCGCAGGGGCTCCGAACCCCTCCCCGTATTTTTCCTGCTCTACACGGGCCTAGTATGCGCCGTCTACTCGGCCATTCCCTACAAGACCCCGTGGCTGGGGCTCAACTTCCTGGCGCCTGCCGCGGTCATTGCGGGAATCGGGTTCTCCCGCGTGTGCGAGGAGCTCCCTGAGCGGTTCCACCGCGGGTTTACTAGCGTACTGGTCGTCCTTATTGCCAGCTCGCTCGCCGCGGAAACCCGCAGGTTGTGCTTCACCTATCCCTCAGATCCGGGGAATCCACTGGCCTACTCCCCTACGGTTCCGGACATCCTGAGGCTGGAGGCCCGGGTCGAGGCCCTAGCGGCTCACGGGGGCGCTAACGCTCCCGTTGTCGCCGTCGTTGGGCCGGACATCTGGCCCCTACCCTGGTACCTCCGCCACTGTCCCAATGTCGGCTATTGGCCCTCGATGCCAGCATCCCTGGAGCCTTCCGTGGTGATATGCTCGGCCGACCAGTCGGAAAAGGTATCGCGGCTCTTGGGGTCTGGATGGAGACCGGAAATCTTCGGGCTAAGGCCGGAGGTTCTGGCAGTGCTGTTTACCCGGCTGGCACCCGGATCGGAGGCCCGGACGAAAGACCGATGAGCGCCGCACCCGACCAAGTTACGGTATTTAGGCACAACGCCATGGCAACCGGCTTTGAGATACATGTGTCTGGCCAGTCCAGGGCCTACGCCGAGCAGGCTGTGGGAGCCGCATTTGGGGAACTCGACCGCCTTGAGGGCCTCCTTAGTCGGTATCAGGAGACGAGCGAAATTTCGTGCATAAACCTGCTGGCGCCCGGGGCCTCGCTGCGGCTAAGTCCCGATACGTTTGAATGCCTAGAGACGGCGCTGCGGATGCACGCGCTGACCGGGGGCGCCTTTGATCCCACCTTGGGCAGGGCGACTTCCGGCCTAGAGGCCAAGGAAACCGGGCCTAAGGGCAGGCTCGAACTCGAACCCGCGAACCTTACCGTGACGGTCCAAGGCGCGTCGGTGTCGCTTGACCTGGGGGCCATCGGGAAGGGCTTCGCCCTGGACCAGATGGCTGAGGTTCTGGGCGAATGGCAGGTGGCGCAGGCACTGCTGGTGGGCGGCGGTAGCAGCATTCTTGCGATGGACAGGCCAGCGGGCGCACGAGGTTGGGAGATTGCGCTTGGAAGCGGGACGCTGCAGCGGCGAATCTGGCTTGAGCGCCAGTCCATAGGCAGTTCGGGAACGTCCGTGAAAGGCCAACACATCCTCGACCCCATCACCCTCGAGCCCCCGAACCACGTGCACAGAGCCTGGGCCATTTGCGACATGGCGGCCGAGTCGGACGCCCTATCCACGGCATGGATGTGCCTCAGCAGGGAGGAAGTGGAGGAGGTCTGCGGGAGCCGACCACGCACCGGCGCAATCCTGCAGGCCGGGTCCGAGTCGCACGAACTGGTCGTGATCGGATACGCAAAGGAGATCCTAGAAGGGACCTGATCCGCGCCTTGCCAGCCCGCTCGGGCTCAGGGACAAGGGGGCCCAGCAAGCTCCCCGCAATCCCACGTCAATCCCAGTTGCGCGCGACCAGGCCGCGCCAGTAGCGTCAGCTAGGGAAATGAACATTGCCATAACAGGAGGAGGAGGATTCCTCGGGCGCCGCCTCGCACTCGCGCTTCTTCAGTTGGAGGGCGTCGAGCGTGTCACTCTGGTGGACGCATCTAAGGTCGCTCCGTTTTCTAGCGACCGTAGGATCGATCTGCTTCAA